>OAWD01000844.1_pt1 | contig 16483 bp, 15 predicted proteins | sample 1495361 | NCBI WGS metagenome assembly OAWD01 (sample SAMEA2580130, study PRJEB22360) | human gut metagenome | biome: human gut; feature: human-associated habitat; material: faeces | place: Denmark | collected 2008/2010 | reverse complement strand
ACCGGGGTCGTTTCCCATCCTCACCCTGCCGGTTTTATCCCGCCGGCGTCCTGCAAACAACCGGATCCGCAGCGTAAATTGCAGGTACTATATTTTATGTGACAATCGTGAATTTATTCCCGCGGACAACGGGCCAAACGGAACGCAGAGCAAATACCCCATGAACTTATATTTACTGCGCTTCCTGCAGAAAAAAGGGACAGAAAAGCCGCCTCCGGGATTTTTCCCGCGCCGGGAAACCAGGGCGCGGGAAAAAACGCAGATACGGCTCATATTTTTTTATACTCTGTTGTAATTGATAAGGCAGCCCTCCAAAATAATCCGGCGTTCTTCCTTTGTCAAATCACCTAATGTGAGGGTGAAAGGCTTCAGTCCGTCCGCTTTCACCGCATAAGCGGTAATGCTGCCCTGCTCTTCCTCCACTGCCTTCCGGATCCCGGGGATAAACAGATAATCCAGATTGGCGAAGGGCAGTTCCCCTTCTTCTATAAGGAAAGGAAGCATTCCCCAGTTGATCAGGTTGGAACGGTATCTCTTGGTGGCGTATTCATTGGCTATATTAGCCCAGCCTCCCAGCACCTTCTGACAGCTCGCCGCCTGTTCTCTTGCGGAACCGTCTCCGGGCTTGACCGCAAAAATAGTGGAACCAAAACCGATATTTCCTTCTCCCGCCTCCGGGAACTGCTTATGGATGGTTTCCATGACAGGAACCAGCTCGGGTTTTGCCTCTACAGGGCATCTGCCTTCCATCACTGCGGTCTGCGCTTTTTGGATTTCCTTTGCCCTTCCCACATAGGCGGGATCTTTTCTGGACAGGGTGAACTCCGCAAGCCCCAGGGGGTTGGAGCGGTAGGAGGAGGTTTCCCCGGAAGGGATCAGTTCGTCCGTTGTGGTGACCGGATCATGGATTTCGGATACCACCTGAAGCACCATATTCTCAGGAAGGCTGCACATTGCCGGCCAGTCTTTGATATTGGGACCGAAATGGATTTCCACCTCCGGATCGGCCACGCCCCTGGAATCGAATACACGGTTTTCATAAATCTTGGAATCAAAATGATATTTATATTTTCCAAGCTCACCCTCAAATTCCGTAGCGGGCGTGAGGAAACCTTTATTGGCTGCCGTTGCAGCAATGGATCGGGCATCCATGAGGGCGACAGATGCAATCTGCCCGTTCTGGAGCTTGCTTCCTTCCCTGTTGGGGAAGTTCCTGGTGGAATGACGAATGCTGAAGCCGTTATTGGCAGGCGTATCCCCTGCACCGAAGCAGGGACCGCAGAAGGCAGTCTTCATTACCGCGCCGGTTTCCAGAATTGCGGCCGCACAGCCGTTTTTAATAAGCTCCATATAGACAGGCATGGAAGCCGGGTATACGCTCAGGGTGAATTCATCCGAACCGATGTATTGTCCCTTCAGGATATCCGCCGCCGCGCAGATATTCTCAAAACCGCCTCCCGCACAGCCTGCAATAATCCCCTGATCCACATAGAATTTTCCGTTTCTTACCTTATCCTTCAGGGAATATTCCACCGCGCCGTCAAGGCTTACCGCCGCCCGCTGCTCCACTTCATGGAGGATATCCTCCAGATTGGCATTCACTTCTTCAATAGTATACGTATTGCTGGGATGGAAAGGCATGGCGATCATAGGTTTTACCGCAGACAGATCCACGCAGATCATGCCGTCATAATACGCCGCCTCTCCGGGGGCAAGTTCCTTATATTCTTCTTTTCTTCCATGGATTTCGTAAAATTTCCCGATAACCTTATCTGTTTTCCAGATGGAGGAAAGGCAGGTTGTCTCCGTGGTCATAACATCAATGCCGATACGGAAATCCGCACTTAATTTTTCAACGCCGGGGCCTACGAATTCCATCACTTTATTTTTCACATACCCATTTTTGAAAACAGCCCCAATAATAGCCAGCGCAACGTCCTGGGGACCTACCCCCTTTACCGGCTCCCCGGTAAGATAAACGCCTATCACGCCGGGCATCTTGATATCATAGGTCTGGTTCAGAAGCTGTTTAACCAGCTCCGGCCCGCCTTCCCCCATAGCCATAGTGCCCAGGGCGCCGTAGCGGGTATGAGAATCGGATCCAAGAATCATCCTGCCGCCGCCCGCCAGCATTTCCCTGGCAAACTGGTGGATAACCGCCTGATGAGGGGGAACATAAACTCCGCCGTACTTCTTTGCGCAGGTAAGCCCGAACAGATGGTCGTCCTCATTGATGGTTCCGCCTACCGCACAAAGGGAATTGTGACAGTTGGTGAGTACATAGGGGATGGGGAACTTCGTCAGGCCGGAAGCCCTCGCCGTCTGAATAATCCCCACAAAAGTGATGTCATGGGATGTGAGCTTGTCAAATTTAATTTTCAGGTTGTCCATGCTGCCGGAGGTATTGTGGCTCTCCAGAATCCCGTAGCTAATCGTTTCCTTTGCCGCCGCTTCCTTATCTATCTGCTTTCCGGTTTTTGCCGCAATAGCAGCAGCCGCTTCCTGATTATCAGGAATGATTTCCGTGCCGTTTACAAGATAGGCACCGCCTTCCAGTAATGTTACCATGTGTTTCCTCCTTCTATTTATGTAATGCATCAATAAAACTTTCCTAGTTGGTTACTAATACTTTATTATAGAGGAAACAGAAAAAGGAATCAATCTTAAATTACGGAAGGCAAAATAACGGCAAATGGCATATGTTAAATTATTGCTAAATTACACCCAGGATTCTTGATTCTTATCTCCCGGTCTGGTATTCTGTTTCATAAAAAATAACAGCAGAAAGGAGGAATGCATTATTATGGAAGAATCGGACGACGGCGACGGGAACCCTTCCCGCTTTCAATGCCCTGCGGTTATTCTGCTGGAATGAACAGAGATATCATTTTCCGGGTAACTGTCATAGGATTGAAAAAAGAAAGGATTTCATTTACATATGAATATTACTTTGCTCATAATTGTATTTTGTATTATCATGTCTGCTTATTTCTCGGCAACGGAAACTGCATTTTCTTCTTTAAACCGTATCCGTATTAAGAATATGGCTGAAAAGGGAAACAAACGGGCCGCTTTGGTTTTGAAACTGTCGGCGGCTTCTGTCCACCATTCTCATCGGCAATAATATCGTGAATATCGCCTGCGCCTCTCTTGCCACACTTTTGTTTGTGCGTCTTTTGGGAGAAGATTTGGGCGCCAGTGTGTCCACTGCCGCCACCACCGTCATCGTCCTTATTTTCGGTGAAGTTTCTCCGAAAAGTATTGCAAAGGAAAGTCCCGAAAGCTTTGCCATGTTTTCCGCACCTATCCTGAATGTTATGGCGATACTCCTCACTCCCCTGAATTATTTGTTCAAGCTTTGGAAGCGGGTGTTATCCAGGCTTTTCCGCACATCCTCCAGCCAGGCGATTACAGAAGAGGAACTGATAACCATTGTAGAGGAAGCGAGGCAGGGCGGCGGGATCGACGAACAGGAAGGGGATTTGCTGCGTAACGCCATTGAATTCAACGATTTAAAGGCAGCGGACATTCTCACGCCGAGAATTGATATCAAAGGGGTGAGCATGGATTCCTCCAAAGAAGAAATCGCTTCCGTCTTTGCAGCCACAGGTTATTCCAGGCTCCCGGTATATCATGATTCCATTGATAACATTACCGGCATTCTGTATCACAAGGACTTTTATAACCAGATTTACCGAATGCCCTGAAGCAAGCCGCGGAGTATTTGACCCTCACGACAGCCGCCAACCTGACGCACAAGCGCGTACGGCTGGTTCGTTTCCCGCAGGAATAAAGGACGTAATACGTCCGGCCCTCTACATCACCAAGCACAGGAAGATCAGCCATTTGCTGCAGGAGCTGCAGGCTTCAAAGCTGCATATCGCCATTGTTATCGATGAATTCGGAGGAACCGTAGGGATTATTACCCTGGAGGATATCCTGGAAGAGCTGGTAGGTGAAATCTGGGATGAACATGATGAAATTATACAGTCCATACAGAAGCTTTCCGGCAATGAATTCGTTGTTATGGGAAGCGCCAACGCGGATAAGCTTTTTGAGCAGCTGGGTATTGAAGAGGAAACGGAAAGTGTATCGGTTAACGGCTGGATAATGAATGAGCTTCGGAAAATACCCGAAAAGGGGGATTCCTTCCGCTTCCATGACTGGCAGGTTACCGTCACGGAAATGGAGGAAAGGCGCGTGAAAACAGCGCGTCTCTTCCGCACTGCCGCCTGACGGGGATACCCGCCCATAAAAATACCGCGCCGGAAAACCGGCACGGTATTTTTCATCTATATCATTCCCCTAAAGGCAGCCTGCTGTTTTATATATACTTCTCTGCAATACTCATCATTTTGTCCCACTTGCTTTCCATATCCGCAACCAGCTTGAATTGTGTGCGTGCCCGATCCAGATTATGTTCGGGACGATGGATTTTAAAATATACATCACCCTGGAGGTAATCCGCCAGGAAGCGCATTCCGCATTCCAGCGTCATCAACTTGGCCCCCATGGGAAGCATCCTGATTTCCTGCTCCGTCAGGCTGCCCCCGCAGCCTTCCACATAACCCTTTGTATATATCTCAAACAGCTTTAAATCACAGCTGATCAGATCCAGGTTTTTCTCGTCCTCCGCTCCTGTGCTGGCTCCGAAACGAATGGAATCGCCGTAGTCATAGAGGGCGGAACCCGGCATAACCGTATCCAGGTCAATGACGCAGAGCCCTTTACCGGTTTTATTATCTATCATAATATTATTCAGCTTGGTGTCATTATGGGTCACACGCAGCGGAATCCTGTTTTTAGCCAGGGCATCACAGATAACATGGGTATCCGGCTCCCTGTCCAGCACAAAACGGATTTCCTTTTCCACTCCTGCCGCCCTTTTGAAGGTATCCGCTTCCACCGCTTTTCTGAAATCGGCAAACCGTTTCACCGTATTGTGGAAATCAGGGATCGTCTCATGCAGGGTCGCTGCCGGATAATCCGCAAGCAGCTTCTGGAAATTGCCAAAAGAAAGAGCACTGTTATAGAAGTCCTCCGGCTTTTCCACGGTATCAAAGCTGGTGGCATCTTCAATAAAAATATACATCCTCCAGAAGTCCCCGTCCTCGTCCACCAGATAATTCTCTCCGTCCACGGTGCGGATAACATTCAGGGTTTCCCGATCCGGGTCGCCGCCGTTCCTGATGATTTTATTCCGGAGGAAAGAGGTGACATTCATGATGTTTTCCATCAGTTCCCTGGGTTTCTTAAAAATATCATCGTTCATGCGCTGCAGGATATAACGTCTGTGTTTCCCGCTTCCCAAATCACAGGTCAGACATACGGTATCATTGATATGGCCGCTTCCGTAAGGAACCGCCTCCGTCAGGATTCCTTCCGTGCGGAACCTGGGAGCAATTTTTTCTTTTACCAAATTCATGTCCAAATTATCCATTTTCCTACCTCACCTTATGTTTCTCAGCCGCAGTCCCGCCGGCTGTCCCCGTTTTGCAGTTTCATTATAACACTCTTGTACAAAAATTATTTACACAATAATTTCGGTTTTTTATCCGATCATGGCATTTCTCGTCTTTTTTTACAATTTTTCAGGTAACATCACCATTTTTCTATTATGTATTTCTATCCCAATCGGATTATTGGGCACAGCAAAAAGTCGGATTGCACAATTCCCTATTTATTTTTTGCACAATGCATCCAAATCTTTGTACTATTATAAAATTCTCAATAAAACGGAAGAAAAAAAGGTGATTTACTGCGTAAAATTTGTTACTATATATAATAGAACTCAAACTACGCAGGTGCCAGATGGCCCTCTGCGTAGTTTGAGAAACAGAAGATAAAGCCGGGATGCGGGAAATACATGCGGGAAGAATTCGGGAAGAAACCTGTTTTCCCTGCTCCGGAGCCGGAGGATGATACAAATGGAGCCGAATACCGTCAATAACTACGAATCTGTAACCTTACATCAATCCCTTCTGATCAGCAAGCTCTTTACCGTCCATTATTTTGAATACATGAATGATTTCTCATTTCCCGGGGAAGCCCATAATTTCTGGGAGTTCCTGTGTGTGGACAAGGGGGAAGTGGATGTGGTGGCAGGAAGCCGCACCCTTTCCCTGAAAAAGGACGAAATCATCTTCCATAAGCCGAATGAATTCCATACGGTGCGGTCCAACGGAAAAGTCGCGCCCAATGTGGTGGTGGTTTCCTTTGAGTGTACTTCTCCTTCCATGGATTTTTTCAAGGATCGGATCCTTACCATCGGGGAGGCGGAGCGGAGCCTGATTGCCCAGATCATAATGGAGGCCCGGCAGATGTTTTCCTGCCCTCTGGATGATCCGTATTTAAAAAAGATGGAACCGGCTGAAAATCCGCCCTTCGGCTGCAGCCAGATGATACAGCTCCATCTGGAACAGCTGCTGATACAGCTGATCCGCCGCTACACCGCATCCCGTCAGGAACGCAGGCAGCCTTCCACCCTGAAGCAGAAATCCGATGTGGATTTATATGAACGGATTATGACGTATCTGGAACAGAACCTGTATTCCCAGCTGACCATCGAACAGATCTGCAAAGACAATCTGGTGGGGCGGTCCCAGCTGCAGAAGCTGTTCCGGGAACGAAACGGCTGCGGCATCATCGATTATTTTTCCCATATGAAAATTGATGCGGCAAAGCAGCTCATCCGGAACCAGAGTCTGAACTTCACACAGATAGCCGACACCATGGGTTATACCTCAGTCCACTACTTTTCCAGGCAGTTTAAAAAGGTGACAGGAATGACGCCTTCGGAATATTCCTCTTCTATTAAGAAATTATCAGAAGAACCGCAGTTCAGGAAATAACCTGAACTGCGGTAAATGGTAACCGTCCAGACAGATCTTTGTGCCCTGCGGCTGCTATGATTCCCCCAGGATCTTTTCCAGTTCCCGGATCACAATCTTCAGCGCTTTGATTCTGGCATATTTTTTGTCCGTGGACTCCAGGATATGCCAGGGTGCATAAACCGTGCTGGTCTTTTGTATCATTTCGTTTACAGCCGCCTCATAGGAATCCCATTTTTCCCGGTTTCTCCAATCCTCATCGGTTATTTTCCACCGTTTTTCGGGTGTGTTCTGTCTCTCGTTAAAGCGTTCCAGCTGCGTATCCTTATCAATATGGACCCAGAATTTGATAACCACTGCGCCCCAGTCTACCAGCTCCTTTTCGAATTCATTGATTTCGTTATAGGCCCGCTGCCAGTCGTTGGTGCTGCAGAAGCCTTCAATGCGTTCCACCATGACTCTTCCGTACCAGGTGCGGTCGAAAATGGCAACATGGCCCGTCTTGGGCAGCCGGGTCCAGAAACGCCACAGATAGTGCCGCGCTTTTTCATGCGGTTCCGGGCTGGCGATGGGATGCACCTCAAAGCCTCTGGGATCCAGCGCTCCGGTGATCCGTTTTATATTGCCTCCTTTTCCGGCGGCATCCCAGCCTTCGTAGGCAATGATCAGAGGCACGCGTTTGCGGTAAAGCCGGTTGTGAAGCTCTCCCAGCCTTTTCTGAAGCTTTTCCAGCTCCTCCTGGTATTCCTCTTCCTCCATGGTTTTATCCAGGGGAATTTCCTCCAGCCGAGGCATTTTTTCCAGAGGGAAAGTGTTCTGCAGCAGAGGGACCGCCAGGCTCTTATTCTGCAGCGCCACCTCTATTCCCTGACACAGCATTTCCAATACCTGCAGCTGCGCCCATTTACGGGAATGGGCATCCACAATGTACCAGGGTGCGGTTGACACATTGGTATCATTCAGATACCGGTCAAATACCTTCATGCATTTGTCATAATGCTTACTCTGCCAGCGGTCAGAATCGCTCACCCTCCAGCTGGTATCCTCGTTTGACAGAAGGCCGTCCAGACGTTTTTTCTGCTCTTTTTCTTCTATATGGAAGAAAAATTTCATCACCAGATAGCCGTTATCCGTCAGCTGCCTTTCAAAACGCTTCACGCTTTCAATACGGGAAGCATACCCCTTTTGATCCAGCTTATCCCGCAGCACATCACCGGTGATTTCTTCCATCCAGCCGGAATCCAGAAACGTGAATTTCCCCGCTTCCGGCAGTCGTGCAAAATAGCGGTACAGGAAAGGCTTGCGCAGTTCCTCCTCCGTGGGGGCGGACATGGTCGCCACCTTGAAGAAACGGGGATCAATGTTACGGATAATTTTACCTATCGTACTTCCTTTTCCGGCGGCCCCCCAGCCTTCCATCAGGACCAGCACCGGAAGCCCCCTGTCCTTAATCTGCATCTGTAAGGCAAACAGGTGGTTCCTCGCATCCTCCAGCCGTCTGAGCAATTCCTCTTCCCGGGGTTTTTCCTGCTCCACATGATTTTTCAGCATACTGCCTCCTCCCTGATTCCCTGTACGGAAATCCTGCGGCTTTTGTTTATAGTTTTTGCCTGTTTTGGCGCCGCTATTCAAAGGTGGCCCTTTCTGACATGCCGGCGCTTTCTACCTTCAGTGTAGCATACGGTGGGTCTGGAAACAATTCCCATTTCTGTCCGCCAGCCATGGAATGTTACTGTTCACGGCCGGCGGACATCGCGTCCTACTCCGGCCCGTTTTTCTCCAGTCTCATGCAGTAAAAGCAGTATACGCCCGTGTGTACGCCCCACAGAACGCACACCAGGACAATGGGAAAATTGCCGGTGCCGAACATTAATTTCCCCAGGAGGGCAACCGCTTCCATAATAGGAAGCAGGGATTTCATGACCTGGAAGGTACCGTAGGCAGACTTGTAAACTATCATCCGTTCGGCTTCGTCACAGCTTTCCATCCATTTCTTATTAAAATTAGTGTCGCCCACATCCCCTTCTTTTAAGGGATGGATTTTTTTAATCTGTTTTATCAGAAGCGCTTCCATAAGAAACACCACAGAACAGAACACTAGAAACAGAACTACAGACACAAGCATATACGGATTCTTCTTATCCATGGCTAAACCGAACAGCAAAAACTGGATGACCATATTCATTTCATTGGCGGTCATAGCGGCATTCTGATAATCGTTTGCCTGATCCTCGCCTTCGTAGGTTCCCAGCCTGATCTGTGCTCCCGCTTTCCGGTAATACACAAGGGCCACCGCACCTAAAACCACAAAAAAGCCTGCCTGGTACCCTAATGCATACTGTAAATAGCCGTTATAAAAGAAACGCATGGCGTCTGCCGTATCCCCCTTGACGGCAAAAACAAGAAATGCTGCCGCGTAGCCGATAACTCCCCCTATAACCAGCCACAATGCCATTTTAGCAAGAATTCGTCCCATACTTTTAGGTTTGTTTTTATTGTCCTTCATCGTTCTCTCCCATCCGCCGGTCACAGCCGGCCATCCGCTGCTATTGCATTATTGCTTTTTTCAGTCCTGAATCCCGGGCAGAACCGTAAATGCACGGACCTGCCGAACGGTTATCTTTACTCTTCATATCGGAAAATGTCCTCCACCGTAGTCTGACAGATAGCAGCCAGCTTCAGGGCCAGACTCACGGAAGGCGAGTAATCCCCTCTCTCAATCAGGCTGATCGTCTGCCTGGATACACCGGCCATTTTCCCAAGCTCCTCCTGGTTTACTCCCAGTCTTGCCCGATGCTCCTTCAGTTGGTTATATAATGGCATTACGGCCTCCTTTCCCACGGCTGTTCCCGTGAAATTCCCTGTAACACAAAAAAGGATGACAACTTTCCTTGTCATCCTTATCATAGCATTGACAAATAAAGTTGTCAATGACAACTTTATTTGTCAACTTTTATCGTTTAAGACCATGAAAATATCCGGTTTGGTCTTTACAGGTTCTCCCCCTGATTCGTCTCTGCCATAAGCTGCCCGGTATCAGGCCAGTCCTGATTGGTCCATGAATTCCCGGACCGTCCTGGCTTTGGCCGCCAACTTAAGCCACTTTTTCAGAAGCACTAAGTCGGTTTCCGATAGGATCCGTTCATGAAGCCCGGCAGGAATTTCTCCCACATCCTCCAGCAGATCAAGTACATTTTCCGCTTTTCCCACACTGTATTCATCAGCGCGGATTTTTTTCATTTCTTCTTCTTCGTTATACTCAAAAATTGACATGGCAACAACCTCCGCCCTCTGTGCAGACAAAAAGTCTGCAAGGATATTTTCCTGGATGCATTCCGTCACCCAATACAGACGACTCAACGCTGTGTTAAGTGTCCGCATTGCTTCCCACCGCCATATTGTTTGGCAGCTATCCTTGAACCAAGGCGGATAGCCTCCACTACAGCGAACAGTAAATCAACCACTTGAAAATTGAAGTACATTTGTTTTTGCTGTCTGCCCGACTCTTCCGGCCAAACCGGCGGTATATATGGAATATCGGGTTCCACAAACAGAATTGGCATGTCATTATCCGTTTTAACCCCAAGATAATCAAATAAAATGGTTCTTTCCAACCCCAAAAGGTCAGCATAAAACTCACGTGCCCGACTGGCGTCGGTGCAATCAATCATAAGGTTTCCAATAGTTAAATCCGGTATCATTTGTATCCCTCCCCTTCAACGACCGTGTTATTTATTCCAAAGGATACTTTGCATAAAAAATTTACCTGTCCCGATATTGGTATTCCAATGGTTCTTTCCGGGAAGCAATCCAATCTGCTTTGCTCATCTCATAATTTATAATGGAATTCATGATCCCCAGCTGATCACGCCAGGCATTTTTTTCTAATCCAATACGCCGGAAGCCAAGCTTATTTTCGTATACATGCTGCGCTCGTTTATTATTAAGATTCGTGTCTAAGATCATTTTTTTATAGTCATGATGAAGGAACAGCGCATCTATAAATACGGAAAGCAATATCGTACCATAACCCTTTTCCTGCTGGGAAAAATCGCAGATTTTAATACCAAGTTCTGCGGCACCATCCTTATTGCGGTAATTCATTTCTCCAATAGGCCTACCGTCAAGTTCTATGATATGCCTCCTATGGGTTTCATCTGTATCATCAGCAAGACTTTTACGTATTTCTTCCGGCGTACATCCCAAACCATTTGGCAGGCCTGCGTGAGCCATAATCTTTCCGTCATTCCACCATGCACAGAGCTGAATGGCATCAGCCGCTACTGCATTGCGAATGATTAAGTTATCATATTTAATGAACATATACATACCCCTATCCTTCTGCCGTTCTATACAAATATAAATGGTACAAGCCATTCCCTTATTCCCTCGTTAATTTCCGTATCCAATTCCCATAATGGGATTCCAGAAATGCAGGAACACATTTGAATATCTGATCCGCATTCAGACAGCATACCACCACCGCAGGAGATGCCTTCACCACGAATGCCATAAGAAAAGACAGCGGAATAACAATTCCCCAGATACTTATCAAGTCCATTTTCACAACAAACATGGCATTTCCGCCACCGCGGATGATTCCGTTATTTGTAGGCATCTGATAGGACATCCCCACGATCACAACGCTGAGTATCATCAGGAAGGTATTCGCCATATCCTTGGTCGCCGGTGCCAAATCATAGAAACGCAGCAGAGGGACGCGGATAACAAACAGGATAAGGCCGGAAACCGCACCTATTACCAGAAACATCCGCTGCATCAGCCTGGCATACTGTTTAACAAGGGGAATATCACCTGTCCCGATTGTCTTACCGATGATTACGGATGCCGTTGACGCCGCACCCACCGCCATGGATTTTACCATCAGGAAAATAGTGGACGCCACACTGTTCGCCGCGATTGCCGCCGCAGTCATATGGCCCAGGATAACGGTCTGAAGCGCCGTATTGACTCCCCACAGTCCCTGCACCACCAGCATTGGGGCGGTGACTTTAAGATAATCTCTGCATAAGTCCTTATCCAGGTGAAAATAATCCCCCGGCCCAAGCCGCAGATTGGTCTCCTTTTTGCGGATATAGAAAAGCAGCACCGCAAGCTCTATTATCCGGGTTGCCAGCGTTCCTGTGGCCGCTCCTGCCGCCCCCATTTCCGGCGCGCCGAAGTGCCCGTATATCAGGACATAATTGATTCCACAGTTTATGAAAAATGTGATAACAGACAGCCCGAAGGCGATTTTCACCAGCTCCACGCTGCGCATGGTGGCGAGAAGGATCTGGGTTATGGCAAAGAAAAAATAAGTAAAACGGATAATGACGAGGTAACGGACGCCTTCCTTAATAATCGCCTGCTCCGTTGTAAAAATCCCCATGGTCTGGTACGGAAAAATGCTGACCAAGGTAAACAGGATAACCGCGACCCCAAGCCCTGCCCACATAGCCCCTGCCGCGATTTTTTTCATCGGCTCCGTTCGACGCTGTCCCCAGTACTGGCTGCAGAAAATGACAAGCCCTTCTCCCAGCGCCGTCAGGAGCTGTTGATAAATAAACTGGATCTGGTTCACTGCCGCCACTCCGGAAAGGGCGGTTTCACTATAAGCGCCCAGCATCATATTGTCCGCCAGATTCACACTTAAGGTCACCACATTCTGCAGTACAAGCACAATATAAATGGAAAAAAAGTTCCGGTAAAACGAGGTGTCTGTTTTTTGTCTCATGTAATTCGATTCCTTCCTGCCGTTCCGATTGCCTGAAGCAGATCTGCAATACTTATACCTGGGGAGCCATTATTGTTTTGACGCCCTTGTCACCGAAGCCCGCTACCAGCTCGTCCGGCGCATGCCAGTCCGTAATGAGAACATCCACGTCCTCCGGCCTGGCGATCAGAACCATGGAATCATCCCCGAATTTGGTATAGTCCAGCAGCATGATCTTTTCTTTGGAAATAGTAAGGATTTTCCGTTTCAGCTCCGCTTCTCCCAGCGTTGGCGTGGAAAAGCCTCTTTCCACCGTAAAATGATTGGCACTGATAAATCCTTTGTCGAAAAAGAGGTTCCCCAGCACCTGCTCCGCCAGATATCCCACGCAGGAATAAATATTGGTGCGAAGCTCGCCTCCTATAATAATGCTGTGGATATCTGCAGCTTTGGCAAGCTCCATCGCCACAAAAATATTGTTGGTACAGGGCATGATATTCCGTTTCGGCCCTTCCACAATCATGCGGGCGAGTTCGAAGGTCGTCGTTCCGCTGTCCAGGAAAACCGCCTCCCCATCCTGGATGCAGTCGTAGGCCGCGGCAGCAATCGCTTTCTTTTCTTCCCGATGGCGTACTTCATTTTCCTGATGGGAAAACTCCCGCAGAGAACCGTACCGGCTTACCGCACCACCCCAGGTACGCTTTAAAACCCCTTCCTGTTCCATATTCGCAAGCAGCTTACGCACGGAAACCTCCGAAAGTGAAAAAGCTTCACTCAATTCCGAAACCGATATGGAAGATTTTATTTTCAGTTGATCCAAGATGTATTTCCGCCGTTCGTCCTGATTCATAATGCACCTCACTGCCGGATGGCCCGGCATATTCTTTTTTTACTCCAATTATATACTTCCTCGCGCACACTCTGCAACCATCTCTTGCTTTTTTCCTCAATAACCGGTAACCGTTCGTTACTGTTCACTCAGTACTGTGCATTTACTGCACAGTACGTGAAAAAGTGATTCAAGAGTGCATAAATCTCATCGCCGCAGGCGATTTTAAATGGATTTATGCAGGTTGCTGGTCACGGAGTGAACAGTAACGGAAATATAACCTGAAAGGGAACGTGTTCAGAAATAGATTGACATCAGAGAATGGAGACTCTATAATATAAATGAACATGTTCACTTAAGGCGATCGCGGAAAGAAAGGATGCCAATATGCGAAGGAAGGATGATACCCTGCGGGATACTTTGCTTGCGTATGCGCGTGAGCTTGCGGATACAGACGGGCCGGAAGCGGTCAATATCCGTTCTATCGCCGGGAAAGCCGGGGTAGCGACAGGTACCGTATACAATTACTTCGCGGGCAAGGACGAAATCCTGCTTGCACTTACGGAAGAATACTGGAAAAATACGCTTTTGGAGATGAAGGAGAAGATAAAGGCAGATAACTTCTGCAAACAGATGGAAGAAATCTATTCCTTTCTGCGCAAGCGTATCGACAGTTCGGCCGGGATGCTCATGCATAGTCTGGGAAACGTAGAAGATGCCGGGCTAATGAGGATGGAATCCATGAAAGCCGTGTTGGAGAAGGGGATTGTCCAAAGACTGGAAGCGGATGATAAGGTGCGTGCGGATATCTGGAATGAAGCCTTTACCAAAGAACGATATGCACGCTTCATCATGATGAATATGATATTGCTTCTGAAGGCGGATATGCAGGATTTTTTATTTTTTCTGGAAATCGTTAAAAAAACCATCTATGAATAAGGAGATTTATTATGGCACAGGCAATTGCAGAGACCGTTTTTGATTGTCTTTATCTAAGCTTTGCTCTGATAGCAGGGCTTACCATGCTGATTAAGGGAAAAGGGCCGTTGGTGAAAAAGGCGGGCCTGATGTCCGCACTGCTCGGAGCTGGGGACGCGTTCCACCTCATTCCCCGTTCCTATGCGCTATGGACTACCGGGCTGGAAGCGAATGCGGCGGCACTTGGTGTGGGGAAACTCATCACCTCGATTACTATGACTGTCTTTTACTTGATTCTGTACTATATCTGGCGGGAACGTTATCAGATAGAGGGCAGAAAAGGGCTTACCGGCACGATGTGGGCGCTTTCTCTTCTCCGGGCCGCCCTTTGCCTCCTTCCCCAGAACCGGTGGCTGGAATACCGCCAGCCTTTGCTATTTGGTATCTTACGTAACATCCCTTTTGCTGTTATGGGCGTTATTATCATTGTTATTTTTGCCAGGGAAGCCGGGAAAGGGAAGGATCCGGTATTCCGTTTTATGCCGCTGGCCGTGGCGCTTTCTTTTGGTTTTTATCTGCCAGTGGTCCTTTTTTCCGGCGTGGCGCCGGCTGTAGGGATGCTGATGATTCCTAAAACATTAGCGTATGTGTGGATTGTATTTATGGGCTGGCAGCTTTACCGGCAGGGAAAAAAAATAAGCTATCCAAACTTCACAGGTGCCAAATGGCCCTCCGTCCGCTGCCAGAGGGCCATTTGGCACCTGCGAAGTTGGATAAGCTATACGAAAGAAGGGGCGGATATGAGTAAAAAATATGCGGATACGGCACTTATTTATGCACTTACTGCATTGGTTTCCGGTGTGTTTTACCGGGAGTTCACTAAATTCAACGGTTTTACAGGCAGGACGAACCTGGCTTTTATGCATACCCATTATTTCCTTTTGGGGATGTTTTTCTTCCTGGCCCTCCTGCTGCTGGAGAAAAATTTCCTGTTTTCGGATGGAAAACGGACGAAAAGGGCGCTGCTTTTATACCATGTCGGATTGAATATTACCGGTGCAGGCTTTCTTTTAAGAGGGCTGACACAGGTATGGGGCATGGCATTAAGCAGGGGAATGGATGCTTCCATAGCAGGGATAGCAGGAATTGGACACATTCTTCTTGGTATCGGGCTGGTACTTCTTTTGCTGCAAATCAGGAAGAAGGCAGCATAATCAGGCGGCTGAAAGGTTTGCGGCAAAGCTGATTCTGGGAAAGATAAGATATAAATCCTGGAATTGTGTTAGTTTTTCATATTTTTATGCAAGAAATCCCTTCGTTTCCATGCTATTCTTTAAAAAGCAGGAAATGGAGGGATTTTACGATGGTTAGAAAATGGTGGCATGACAAAGTGGCATATCAGATTTACCCCAAGAGCTTTCTGGATACGGACGGTGACGGCATCGGGGATCTGCGCGGCGTGATCCGCAAGCTGGATTATCTGAAAGGGCTGGGAGTGGACATTATATGGCTTTCCCCTGTGTACCGGTCCCCTTTTGTGGATCAGGGCTATGATATATCGGATTATTATGCAATTGCGCCGGAATTCGGTACAATGGAGGATTTCGATGAACTGCTGGCGGAAGCGAAAAAAAGGGACATGTATCTTATTATGGACCTGGTGATTAACCATTGCTCCGACCAGCATGAATGGTTCCGCAGGGCGTTGGCGGATCCGGATGGCGAATATGCGGATTATTTCTATTTTCGAAAGGGAAAGGACGGGAAGGCTCCCAGCAATTACCGTTCCTATTTTGGAGGGAGTACCTGGGAGCCGGTGCCGGGAACGGATCAATATTATCTGCATATGTTCGCAAAGGAACAGCCGGATTTGAACTGGAATAACCCCAGGCTTAAGAAAGAACTTTTTGATATGGTGAACTGGTGGCTGGAAAAAGGAGTTGCCGGCTTCCGGATAGATGCGATAATCAATATTAAAAAAGACACGGCATTTCCGGATTATCCCGCGGACGGCACAGACGGCCTTGTGAGCTGCACCAGGATGGTGGAAGAGGTTGACGGCGTCGGGGAGCTTCTGGAAGAACTGAAAAAGGAAACCTTTGAAAAATACGGGGCCTTCACGGTTGCGGAAGTATTTAATATGAAGGAAGACGAACTGCGGGAATTTATCGGGGATAACGGCCCAGCACGCTG
>OAWD01000843.1_pt1 | contig 16506 bp, 18 predicted proteins | sample 1495361 | NCBI WGS metagenome assembly OAWD01 (sample SAMEA2580130, study PRJEB22360) | human gut metagenome | biome: human gut; feature: human-associated habitat; material: faeces | place: Denmark | collected 2008/2010 | reverse complement strand
TCCGGAGCGGTATCCATGGGCTTAATTGCAACTTTAATGGAAAGCGATGACTATAAAGATCTGAGAGAGAGCATGGGTCTGGACCATAGTTCTAAGATCATCATGTTCTCAACTGAAGGGGATACAGATCCCGAAAATTACCGCGCTATTGTCTGGAATGGCGCACACCCATCAATTTAAATTAATCAGGAGGCAAATAAAAATGGATTTTGAAGCAATCAAAAAAGCGGCACAGGGTTATGAAGAGGATATGACAAAATTCCTCCGCAATATTGTTAAAAACCCGGGTGAAAGCTGTGATGAGGAAAAGCATATTAATACCATTGCTGAAGAAATGCGTAAGCTCGGTTTTGACAAAGTGGAAATTGACCCACAGGGGAATGTCTTGGGATATATGGGAACCGGCGATACCCTGATCGGTTTTGACGCTCATATAGACACCGTTGGCGTTGGCAATATGGATAACTGGGATTTCGATCCCTATGAAGGCTTTGAATCGGATAGCGAAATCGGGGGGCGTGGAACCTCTGATCAGCTTGGCGGGATTGTGTCCGCTGTATATGGCGCTAAAGTTATGAAAGACCTGGGTATGCTGAATGATAAATACAGCGTGCTGGTGACCGGTACAGTTCAGGAAGAGGATTGCGATGGTCTGTGCTGGCAGTATATCATCAATGAAGACAAGGTCCGTCCCGAATTTGTCGTTTCTACCGAGCCGACAGATGGCGGTATTTACCGTGGACAGCGTGGCCGTATGGAAATCCGGATCGACGTTGCGGGTGTCTCCTGTCACGGATCAGCTCCGGAGCGTGGCGACAACGCCATTTATAAAATGGCGGATATTCTCCAGGATGTCCGTGCCCTTAATGAAAATGATGCTGAAGAAGGTACGGAAATCAAGGGTCTGGTTAAAATGCTGGATGAAAAATACAATCCGGAGTGGAAGGAAGCCCGCTTCTTAGGCCGTGGTACTGTCACCACTTCGGAAATCTTCTTTAGCTCACCAAGCCGCTGTGCAGTAGCGGATGGCTGTTCGGTTTCTCTGGACCGCCGTATGACTGCCGGGGAAACCTGGGAAAGCTGTCTGGAAGAAATCCGCAATCTGCCAAATGTAAAAAAATACGGGAATGATGTGAAGGTTTCGATGTATGAATATGACCGTCCTTCTTACACCGGATGTGTTTATCCGATCGAATGTTATTTTCCAACATGGGTTATTCCGGAAGACCACAAGGTTACTAAAGCATTGGAAGAAGCTTACAAGGGAATGTACGGTGAAGAACGCATCGGCTCTTCTGAGACAGTGGCAGAACGGAAAGCCCGTCCGCTGACAGATAAATGGACTTTCTCAACGAATGGTGTGTCCATCATGGGACGTAACGGTATTCCGGTAATTGGTTTTGGCCCTGGAGCAGAAGCGCAGGCTCATGCACCAAACGAAAAAACCTGGAAACAGGATCTTGTGACCTGTGCCGCTGTTTACGCTGCTTTACCGACTGTTTACACCAAATAAAAAACTTCGGCTGTGGATAAAGGATAATTTGCGACGTTGTTACTTTTATCCTGAGTTTTAAACTATAAGCATTAATTTATAAAAATCAAGGAGATTAAAAAATGGATAAAACTTTACAAACCTATATCGATAAACTGAATGCGTTGAATTTTAAAGAAATGTACGAAAATGACTTTTTCCTGACCTGGGAAAAAACACCGGAAGAGCTGGAAGCTGTGTTCACCGTGGCTGACGCTTTAAGATATATGCGTGAAAATAATATTTCTACTAAAATTTTTGAGAGTGGTCTGGGAATTTCCCTGTTCCGTGATAATTCAACCCGTACCCGTTTCAGCTTTGCCTCTGCCTGCAACCTCTTAGGTCTGGAAGTACAGGATTTAGATGAAGGTAAGTCTCAGGTAGCCCACGGAGAGACTGTGCGTGAAACTGCCAATATGATCTCCTTTATGGCAGATGTTATCGGTATTCGGGATGATATGTACATTGGCAAAGGGAACGCCTATATGCATGAAGTGGTCGATGCTGTGACTGAGGGCCACAAAGACGGTATTCTGGAACAGAAACCAACCTTAGTCAACCTGCAGTGCGACATTGACCATCCAACACAGGCAATGGCCGACGCCCTCCATCTAATCCATTATTTTGGCGGTATTGAAAACCTTAAGGGTAAAAAAGTCGCGATGACCTGGGCCTACTCCCCATCCTATGGAAAACCGTTATCTGTACCGCAGGGGATTGTCGGTCTGATGACCCGTCTGGGCATGGACGTTACTCTGGCACATCCGGAAGGATATGAAATTATGTCTGACGTAGAAGAAGTGGCTAAAAAGAATGCAGCTGAAAGCGGTGGATCTTTTACAAAGACCAACAGCATGGCAGAAGCTTTTAAAGACGCTGACGTTGTTTATCCCAAGAGCTGGGCACCCTTCTCCGCAATGGAAGAACGGACCATCTTATACGGCAACGGTGACCAGGAAGGCATCGATCGCTTAGAAAAAGAACTGCTCGCTCAGAATGCAAATCATAAAGACTGGGAATGCACCGAAGAGTTGATGAAAACAACCAAAGACGGCAAAGCGCTTTATATGCACTGCCTCCCAGCTGACATTACTGGCGTTAGCTGTGAAGAAGGCGAAGTTGAAGCCTCTGTATTCGACCGCTATCGTACAGAATTATATAAAGAAGCAAGCTACAAGCCGTATATTATTGCCGCTATGATCTTCCTGGCAAAGGAAAAAGATCCTCAGGCAACCTTAAAGGCTCTGGAAGAAAGAGGTATTGACCGCTTCTTTACCAAATAAAAGCGAGCCGAAAAATAAATTTGAGGATGGCCGGGCCCTTTGCTCAGCCATCCATCTATTTTTCATTTAAAGGAGAAAACCATGAGCAAGAAAATTGTGATCGCCCTGGGTGGAAACGCTTTAGGCAACAATTTACCAGAACAAATGGCGGCGGTTAAAAATACGGCCAAAGCCATCGCGGATTTAATAGAGGAAGGAAATGAAGTCGTTATTTCTCACGGAAACGGGCCGCAGGTTGGTATGATCAATCTGGCCATGGGTGAGCTGGCAAAGGCAGACCCTGGAAATCCGGTGGCGCCTTTATCTGTTTGTGTGGCGATGAGCCAGGGATATATTGGCTATGATCTTCAGAATGCGTTGAGGGAGGAGCTCCTTGACCGGGGAATTCACAAACCGGTTTCAAGCATTATTACCCAGATGCGCGTCGATCCTGACGATGAAGCCTTCAGCCATCCAACAAAACCCATTGGACGTTTCATGACAAAAGAAGAAGCGGACGAAATGGTTCGCGAAAGAAATTATGATGTTGTGGAGGATGCGGGCCGGGGCTATCGGCGTGTTGTCGCCTCCCCCAAACCCGTTGAGATAATTGAAATTGAAACCGTTAAAACTCTGGCAGAGGCCGGGCAGGTCGTTGTGGCAGCCGGGGGCGGCGGAATCCCTGTTTACGCTCAGGGAAATCATTTAAAAGGTGCTGCCGCTGTAGTGGACAAGGATTTTGGAAGCTGTCTGCTGGCAAAGGAAATCGGCGCAGACTGTCTGATTATTTTAACAGCTGTCGAAAAGGTTGCCATTAATTTCGGCAAGCCGAATGAAGAATGGCTGTCTGAAATCAGTGTTGAAGAAGCTCAAAAATACGCTGATGAGGGACAGTTTGCTCCTGGCTCCATGCTGCCGAAGGTTCAGGCGGCAATGGAATTTGCAAAATCGGGTTCAGACCGTTTTGCGTTGATCACTCTGCTTGAAAAGGCAAAAGACGGTATCCAGGGAAAAACAGGAACGATTATCAAATAAATAAGTTAAATTTTTTAACAAGTAATAAGAAGGAGAATATTATGAGTAAAACAGTTATCAATGCAGCGAAAGCACCAGCCGCTGTCGGACCTTATTCGCATGCCAATGCCGCAGGAGAAACTATTTATATTTCAGGCCAGCTGGGTCTGGATCCGGAAACCGGTGTTCTGGCAGAAGGTGTGGAGGCCCAGGCTAAAACAGGTTTTGAAAATTTAAAAACCATTTTAACCGAAGTTGGTGTTTCTTTTGAAAACGTTGTGAAAACAACGGTTTTTTTAACAGACATGAATGACTTTGCTGCGGTTAATGATATTTATGCTCAATACTTTACAGCCGACTACCCGGCGCGTTCCTGCGTTCAGGTTGCAGCACTGCCAAAAGGGGCTTCTTTTGAGATTGAAGCCATTGCAGCAAAATAACGATGCGTTAACACACCGTGCACAAAGTGTTCTTGGAGGGCTGCCCTTAACGGTCCTCTAAGGTCATGAGGAGAAAATCATGAATAACGATAAAGATAATGTCATTTATCAACTTAAGGGAATGCCGAAAATTAAAGAAGCGATCCCGTTGGCACTGCAGCATGTTGCAGCGATGATTGTTGGCTGTGTCACTCCAGCCATTATTGTGGCCGGTACGGGCGGCTTATCGCCGGCCGATACCCGGATTCTTATTCAGGCGGCGCTTATCATCTCCGGTATCGCCACGCTTATTCAGCTGTTTCCACCCTTCAGGAAGGTGGGCTCTGGTCTTCCAGTTATTATGGGGGTCAGCTTTGCCTATCTTCCAACCATGATTGGTATTGTCAGCGATTATAATATTGCGACTATATTGGGCTCGCAGGTTATTGGCGGCGTTGTGGGGATACTGATTGGTATTTTCATTAAAAAGCTCCGCAAGCTTTTCCCACCGGTAGTTACCGGTACTGTGGTTTTTACCATTGGTCTGTCATTATACCCTACCGCCATTAAATATATGGCAGGGGGAGCAGGAAGTGAAAATTTTGGCTCTCCAATGAACTGGATTATCGCCATGATCACACTGGTACTGGTTATTTTCTTTAATAACTTTACCAAAGGCTTTGCCCGCCTGGCGTCCATTCTTTTGTCGATGATCATCGGTTATGTCATCGCCCTGTTCTGTGGAATGATTGATTTCACGACTGTACAGGAGGCCAGCTGGTTTATGCTGCCGGCGGTAGGGCATTTTGGATATGAATTTCATTTGCCTGCGATTATATCCATGTCAATTTTGTTTGTTGTCAACTCGGTGGAATCCATCGGCCAGTTTTCCGCACTCAGTGTGGGTGCCATGGACCGTGAACCTACGACAGACGAGTTGTCAAGAGGACTGATGGGCAATGGTGTCTCCAGCATTATCGGTTCAATTTTCGGTGGGCTTCCAACGTCTACCTTTGGCCAAAATGTCGGTATTGTTGTGACGAACCGGGTTATTAACCGTGTGGTCATCGGATTTGCAGCGGGCTTTATTGTCCTGGCTGGCCTTTTCCCCAAATTTTCAGCTTTAATGATGACCATCCCGTACTGTGTACTGGGAGGCGCGACAATTTCAGTTTTTGCGACCATTACCATGACCGGGGTTAAGCTTTTTATGCAGAGCGAACTGACTCAGAGAAATGCTACCATTGTAGGCCTGTCAGTTGCACTTGGCATTGGCATTTCCCAGGTGCCTGGCGCGATGGAGCAGCTTCCAGCCTGGATCGACAGTCTTTTCGGAGAGTCGGCCGTTGTGGTTTCGACCCTGTCTGCAATCCTTTTAAACTTAATTTTGCCAAAGAATACGCCCTTTGAAAGTGAAGATCTTTAAAAAAATCGACACAATAATAAATTATTATTGAACTTTTCTCCAAAATCTGCGATAATAGGGATATAACATTTTTAAACAATGATTATAAGCGTTCTTTGTTTATATGAATCAAAGTTCAGAAGGAGAATAATTATGGCAAAAGATCTTGAATCCTACAAAGTACTGGTAGACTTTTTAGCAGATTATTTAGGAGAAAACACAGAGGTGGTACTGCACGACCTCTCGGACTGTCAGTCATCGATTGTGGCAATCCGAAATGGCGATATCAGCGGACGTGAATTAGGGGCACCGGTTACGGACTACGGCCTTAAGCTTATTAAGAATGAGGCCTACAAAGAAGCGCCATACCGTGTAAACTATCGGGGAATGTCTCCGAGAGGCAACATTATACGTTCGGCAACGTATTTTATTAAGGATGATGACGGCGAGCTGATCGGTCTGCTCTGTCTGAATATGGATTGTCAGAAATTTGCGGAAGCCCGGGATATCCTGGAATCGCTCATTACAGTTGAACCACTCAGAAAAGATGAAGAGACTGAAGAAAACTTCAATATTAACGTCAAAGAGCTGGTCATCAATAACATGAGCCGTGTGCTGCCAAGCAATCACGGAGACCTCAGGAAAATGGGCAAGCAGGAAAAAATTGAAGTGGTTGAAAGACTTCAGGGACTTGGAACCTTTATGGTTAAAGGGACTATCTGGCACGTGGCGGACATGCTCGGCGTTTCGGTACCGACCGTTTACCGCTACCTGGCTACCATTAAGAAGGAAAATGAATAAAAAACTTTGTGTGCAAAATGAGAACATGAAACTGTCAGCGCTGTTCGGTATCGAACAGCCTGACTTTGTTACGGTCACCGGAGGCGGTGGTAAGACGTCTCTGCTTACCTGTCTGGCAAGTGAGCTTAGGGATAAGGGCAGAACCCTTTTAACCACCACCACAAAAATGCGCTATCCAGACGCCTTTGACGGGGAGGTCATCATAACAGCGTCGTATATGTGGCTGTTGAACTGCTTGGTGAAACAGGACCGTGATCTGTATTATTTTGCAGAACGCTGTATTGAGGATCATAAGGTGAAGGGGGCGGCACCCGAACTGCTGGACTGTCTTTTTAAAGAGCTGCCGGACTGGATTTTTCTGAATGAAGGAGACGGAGCTGGAGGAAAGCCCTATAAAATATACAGAGAGTGGGAACCTGTTATTCCCAAAAACACAACAAAACTGATCCATGTGATTGGCTGTGAGCTTTTAAACGAATCCATAAGCGATGCGAATCTGCACCGCTGCCCTCAGAAATTGAAGGGAAAACGCTTTGACCTCGATTTTTTCAGGGAGAGTATGGACTGGTTTGTGAGTGAGAAACTGAGAAACTTTGAAATTCCCAAATTTTTGCTTGTCAATAAGGCAGATAAAGGAAATGAAAAGAAAGCGGAGATGCTTTGTGAAGCGGCAAAACCTTATTTTGACGGTTGTATTGCTGCGTCTTTGTGTGAAAGGACCTGGTATTTATGTTAGGAGCTGTTATTCTTGGAGCAGGACTGTCGCGCCGCATGGGCAGTGAAAAGCTTCTCTTGCCCATAGGCAGAAAAAGAATCCTGGAAAAAACCATTGATAGTGTGGCAGAAAGCTTTGAGAACTTTGAGAGTGTAATCGTTATTGTAACACGAGAAGCTGTTCTTAACGGTATCGAGACGCGTAAAGGGGTTATTTATTTAGTTAATGATCAGCCAGAGCTTGGACAGTCGACTTCTTTAAAAATAGCAGTCGCTTATCTCGCGAAACATTACCCAGAGTGTCAGGGCATTCTTGTGTTTCTCGGTGACCAGCCCCTGGTCAGCAAGGAACTGGCAGGTAAAATAGAACAGGTGATTACGAAAAATCCGATGAGCATAATAATGCCGGAATACAGGGGACAGAAAGGCCACCCCGTGGCTTTTGGAAAATGTTGGTTTAAGGAACTGTTGAAAGTCTCGGGCGATGCCGGCGGCCGGGGGATTATAAAAAAGCACCCCGAGGTCCTGATAAAAATTCAGGGAGACAGAACCTGCGTCATGGACGCTGACACCCCTGAGGACTATCAGCGTTTACTGGAATATTATGAAAAGGAATGGGCTGAGAATGAAAATTAGTGAAACGATTATTGTGCGTGGAGCCGGAGACATTGCCACTGGAACCATATACCGGCTTTATAAGGCGGGCTTCAGAGTGATTGCCCTGGATATTGAAGCCCCTACTGTTATCCGGCGCACTGTCGCGTTTGCCCAGGCCATTCAGGATGGTATGGCTGTTGTGGAGGATGTGGCGGCAAGGCGTTGTGAGTCCATTGAGGAGGTGTGCTATTGCCTGAAAAAGGGTGAGATACCCGTCTGTGTCGATCCAAGGGGTGATATGATTCGTATGGTTCGTCCAGATGCGGTGGTCGATGCCATACTCGCCAAAAAGAATCTTGGAACTACTCGGGATATGGCAAAAGCTGTTATTGCTCTCGGCCCTGGATTTACCGCGAAAGAGGATGTTGACGCCGTGATTGAGACCAACAGGGGTCACCACCTTGGAAGAATTCTGTATGAGGGAATGGCGGCAAGAAATACTGGTATTCCCGGAAACATTGGCGGCTATACACACGAACGGGTGATCCACGCGCCAGATTCTGGAACGATCCGGCTGTGCCATGACATCGGGGATCTGGTAAAAAAGGACGAATGTCTTGCCCTTATAGGAGAAACCCCGGTTACATCCAAGCTCGACGGCGTGCTGCGCGGTATGATTGCCGACGGTACGAGTGTTAAAAAAGGGCTGAAAATTGCTGACGTTGATCCACGGGGAGATATAGCCTATTGCTATACAATCTCGGATAAGGCCCGGAATATCAGCGGCGGGGTTCTGGAAGCGGTCATGTATTTACTGAAGGAGTAGAAGCGGTGGCAACAGGGCAGTGAAAGCTTAAGGAGCGTGCAGAATGAAAGGAATTTATTTTGACAATGCCAGTACCAGTTGGCCAAAAGCTCCGGGAGTGGCGTCTGAGATGGCAGGCTATCTGGAGAATATCGGCTGTAATGTGGGACGAGGGAGCTATGAACGGGCATATGCGGTATCAAGAAGGGTTTACGAAACCCGTGAGAAGCTGCGCTGCCTGTTTGACGCCGAGGATAATAAAAACGTCATTTTCACAGCGAATGTCACGCAGGCGATTAATACAGTGCTCAAGGGTTTTCTGAGACGGGGAGACCATGTGCTTATTTCTGGTTTGGAGCATAATGCTGTGGTAAGACCGCTGGAACATCTGAAGCACACAGGTGTTACCTACGATGTGATTCCATGTGACAATCTGGGTAACTTAGAAGTAACGTGTATTGAAAAAATGATAAAGCCAGAAACCAGGGCTGTTGTTATGACGCATGGCTCTAACGTAAGCGGAAATATTCTGCCCGTTGAGGCTGTGGGACGGATATGCACAAGCCGTGGCCTGTATTTTATTGTGGATACGGCACAGACAGCCGGTCTGCATGACATCAGTATGAAAAAAGCCAACATCAGCGCCCTGTGCTTTACCGGGCACAAAGGACTGATGGGTCCGCAGGGTATTGGCGGCTTTCTGGTGACAGACGAATTGGCAGAGCAGATGGCCCCACTGTTAGACGGAGGGACAGGAAGTGTATCAGACCAGCTTGATATGCCAGACTTTTTGCCAGATCGCTTTGAGGCCGGGACGCTGAATCTCCCGGGAATCTATGGACTCAGCAGCGCACTGGATTATCTGAACTCCGTTGATAAAAACGAGCTGCTTATGATTGAAGAACAGTTAACAAAAGCTTTTATCCGTGGTGTCGAAGCTATTGATGGCCTGCAACTTGTCGGAACTGCGGATCACCGGAACCGCTGTGCCCTGGTTTCGGTAGATTGTCTGACAAAGGACAATGCGCAGGTAGCCTTTGAGCTGGACAGGGATTACGGCATTATGACACGGGTGGGAATGCACTGCGCCCCACTTGCCCACAGGTCCTTGGAAACATACCCACAGGGAACACTGCGTTTTTCCTTCAGCCATTTCAATACACTGGGTGAAGTGGCCTGCGCTTTGGAGGCACTTCAAAAAATTACAGCAGAATGAAAGGACAAATGTCATGTCAGAAAACAAACCGAAACGCCTGACCGAAATGGTCAGAAATTGTGGATGTGCCGCGAAGCTTGGACCAGGAGCACTGTCAAAGGTCTTGAAAGACCTTGAACTAAAAGACTGTGACAGCCTGATCATCGGGCTGGAAAACTCGGATGATGCTGCGGCTTACAGGATTAATGATAAGCAGATACTGCTCCAGACCCTGGATTTTTTTCCGCCCATTGTGGATGATCCCTATCTCTTTGGACAAATTGCCGCGACCAATGCCTTGAGCGATATTTACGCCATGGGCGGAAAGCCGCTGACTGCGATGAATATTGTCTGTTTTCCAGAAAGGGAAGACAAGAAAATTTTGTCTGAAATTATGAGAGGCGGCGCGGATAAGATACAGGAAGCCGGCGCTGTTTTGGTAGGCGGACACTCAGTCGATGATCCAGAGCCAAAATACGGCCTGTCCGTGACGGGCATAACGGACTGCCTGCACCTTCATGGGAACTGCCATGCACAGGAGGGGGATAAGCTCATTCTTACCAAGCCTGTCGGAACTGGGATTATCGTATCCGCGATCAAGGGCGGTATTGCGACGCCTGAATCACGCGAAGCCGCGATTTTGTCCATGACGACGCTGAATAAGACGGCCTGTGAGGTTATGGGCTTATACGATAAGGTGCACGGCTGTACCGATATTACGGGTTTCAGCCTGGGTGGCCATGGAATCGAGATGGCCAAGGCCAGTCATCTGAGTATGGAGCTTGAGGCTTCGGCCATTCCACTTCTGCCTGGAGTCATCGAACTGGCGGAGATGGGGATTGTGCCTGGCGGCACATATCGGAACAGAGAATACTTCGGACCAGATTACAGATCATCGGTGAGTGGCGGGATGGAGGATATTATTTTTGACCCTCAGACTTCCGGCGGTCTGCTGATCAGTGTGGCGCCCTCTGAGTCAGAGAATCTTTTAAAAACGCTGAAGGTTGAGCTGAAAACAGACTGCGCCCTTGTGGGACAACTTACAGACAGGCAGGACAAGGCCCTGATTATAAAAGAATAAAGGAGGAAGCACAATGACTAAAATAATTGATGCCACAGGTAAGGCGTGCCCTATGCCAGTTATCATGGCAAAAAAAGAAATTGAAGCAAACCATGACAGCTTTATCATAACCGTTGACAACGCCATTGCGGTTGAAAACCTGAAAAAACTGGCTGTGAGTCAAAGTTATGATGCTGTGGTAAGCGGCAGCGGAGAACGTTTTGAAGTTCGGTTTATTACAGATGGCCGGGAAATACCAGAGACAGAAATGATTGTATTGCCAGATAGCAGCGCCGCCATCCGGGGAACAGGCAAGTGGGTTGTCTTTATGGGAAAGGACTATATTGGTGAGGGTGACTATGAGCTGGGGAGCGCTTTGGTAAAAATGTTTTTTTATACTCTTTCCCAGGCCGATGATGTGCCGGAGAGCATCTTGTTTATGAACAGCGGTGTTAAGCTGCCTACCCTGGATGAGCAGGTTGTTTCCCATTTACAGGCTCTGGAGGACCGGGGGGTGAAAATACTGGTCTGCGGAACCTGCCTTGACTATTATAAGCTCAAGGGTGACCTGAAACTTGGTGAAATCAGCAATATGTATGACATTACAGAAAAGATGTTTGCCGCCTCAAAGGTCATTGCGCTGTGATCATGAAAAGACAGGATGATTACTTACTGGCCTTTGCCAATACCCATGCAGCGATGACCGCTGAAGGAATTTTAAAAGGTCTTTTTGAAATTAGGATTATTCCAACGTTAAGGGAGATTTCAGCGGGCTGCGGTATTTCAATAAGTATTAAGGCATCGGATATAGAGGCCGTATTAAAGCAGCTGAAAACAGCGAAATTTAATGAATCGCTGATGGACATCTACGCAGTGTGCTGCAGAGACGGAAAGATCTGTCCCCAGCCTGTGTGTTCAAAATAAAATTAAATGAGGCAGTAAAATGGAAAGTGTAAAAACAACAGAGGCCGTGGGGCTGATATTATGCCACGACATGACACAAATCATAAAAGATGAGTTTAAAGGCCCGAGGTTTCGGAAGGGCCATGTGATTCAGGAAAAAGATATCCCAGTGCTTTTATCCATGGGAAAGGAGCATGTCTATATTTGGAAAAACGATCCAGGCATGGTTCATGAGAATGCCGGGGCCGAGGTTCTGTACCGGTTATGCGCAGGTGAGCATATGTCCCCTTCGGAGGTAAAAGAAGGAAAAATTGAGGTGATCGCGGAGATTGACGGATTGCTGAAAGTGAACAGCGAAAAGCTGAAAGCGCTCAATGCCCTGGGTGAGCTCATGATCGCTACCCGGCATGGGAATTTTCCAGTTAAAAGGGGTGACAAGCTGGCAGGAACCCGGATTATTCCACTGGCTATTGAGAAGGATAAGCTGGACTGCGCTGTAGCCCTGGGGGGCGGAGAGCCCATTCTCGAGCTGCTCCCTTTTAAAAGAAAGAAGGCGGCTGTCATCAATACTGGGAGTGAACTTTACGCGGGGCGGATTGAGGATGCTTTTGGTCCTGTGATCAAAGATAAGCTTGAGGAATGTGGCGTCGAGGTTATGGCACAGGAGATTCTTCCCGATGATGAGGCGTTAGTTTCAGAAAAAATCAGTGAATTCATTGAAAAAGGCGCCGAGATGGTCATCTGTACCGGAGGAATGAGCGTGGATCCGGACGATATTACACCCAACGCCATAAAAAAGACAGGCGCTGAGATTGTCAGCTACGGGGCGCCGGTATTGCCGGGGGCGATGTTCTTACTGGCTTATGAGGGAGAAATACCCATCATGGGGCTGCCGGGATGCGTGATGTACGCCAAAAGAACGGTGTTTGATCTGGTGCTCCCAAGGGTAGTTGCAGGGGAAAGGCTGGTGCAGGAGGATTTATCCTCTCTGGGTGAGGGTGGCCTGTGTCTGAACTGTGAAGTCTGCACCTACCCAAACTGTGGTTTTGGAAAGTAGAGGATGACATGAAAGATTTTTACAGAGCACTTAAGCTATCAAAAAAGACAAATGAACCCCTGGCTGTCGTTACGATTATTCATTTTCATGGTTCTGCGCCCAGAGGGACGGGTGCCTGGATGGCTGTTTATAAGGATGGCACCACCATTGGTACCGTGGGTGGTGGTGCCATGGAATACGATGCTCAGCAGGAAGCAAAGAAACTGTATGAAACCAGGACTTCTTTTATGAAGGAATACATACTGAGGCCAAATGAAGCTGGTGACCTCGGTATGGTATGCGGCGGAAACGCCATGTTGTATTTTCAGTATTTATCTCCGGATAACCCACAGACAGAAAATCTGATAGAAGAGCTTGGCAGAGCATATAAATCCAATGAGGATGCCTGGCTTCTCACCAGTTGGGAAAAGCCTGCGGTGTTTGAGATGGCTGTAGTCAATGAAAGGATAAAAGAAACAATGCCTTATAACCTCGAGTTGTTTCAAAAAGAAAGTCGTTTACTTAAGAAGAATAAAATCTGTTTCTTTTCTCGGCCATTGTTGCTAAACGAACGGGTTTATGTGTTTGGCGGAGGGCATATCGCTAAAGAGCTTGTGCCAGTGCTCAGCCATCTGGATTTTAAATGCGTGGTTATTGATGATCGGGAGGCGTTTGCTAACAAGGAGGCCTTTCCAGACGCGGACGAGGTCTTTGTCAGTGATTTTAAAAATATCAGCACGTTTTTAAAGATTGGCCCTTCAGATTATGTGGTCATAATGACCAGAGGGCATCAGAATGATTATCTGGTCGAGGCGCAGGTCCTTAAAACAAAAGCTCATTATATAGGTGTTATCGGCAGCAGGAAAAAGACAGCGGTTGTTAATGAAAAGCTCATGAGGATTGATGGCTTTACACAGGAAAGACTGAATATGGTTTATACGCCGATCGGAAAGGCAATCAAAGCTAAAACACCGGCAGAAATAGCGATCAGTATCGCCGCGGAGCTGATTGAGGTGAGGGCATCGGACAATGTATAAAAGCTTTTAAATAATGGAGGTGATTGTATGGCAGAGGGTTACTCACCCCTCCTGATTTCATTAAAAACAGCCCTTCTGGCAACAGCTGTCACTGTCGTCCTCGGGATTCTGGCAGCCCGGCTGGTTATCCGTCTTCCAGAAAAGGCCCAGTGGCTGACCGATGGCATCCTGACGCTTCCGCTGGTTTTGCCTCCGACAGTTATTGGTTTTTTCCTGCTGATGATTTTTGGCAAAAATAGCCCTTTGGGGCAGGCACTGCTGCAGTTTGGGATACGCGTTGTTTTTTTGTGGAGCGGAGCGGTTGTCGCCGCCATTGTTGTTTCTTTTCCGCTCATGTACCGCACGACAAAGGCTGCTTTTGAACAGATGGATCAGAACCTCATTGATGCCGGGAGGACGCTGGGGCTTTCGGAGCGCTACATTTTCTGGCAGATCAGAGTTCCGGTTTGCTTTCCGGGGATTGGAGCTGGTATGGTACTGGCCTTTGCCCGGGCTATTGGCGAATTTGGGGCGACACTTATGATTGCAGGGAACATTCCTGGCAAAACACAAACTGTTCCTCTGATCATCTACACGGCAACGGCGGCCGGAGATATGCGTTTAGCCATGCAGTGGGTCGCAGTTATCGTCGCCATCTCGCTGCTTTCCATCGGCGGCATGAATATCTGGCTGGCCCGGCAGGGAAGAAAGACAGGCGGAGCATGAGCATATTGGTAGATATTGAAAAGCGATTTAAAGGGTTTAATCTGAAAGTACAATTTGAAAGCGGTGAGGGGGTGACCGGTCTGCTGGGTGCTTCCGGGTCGGGGAAAAGTATGACCCTGCGATGTATTGCAGGGATTGAAAAGCCGGATAAAGGAAGAATCATAGTCGATGGTATTACCTACTTTGACGCTGAAAAGAAAATCAACCTGTCGCCCCAAAAAAGGAACGCTGGCTATCTTTTTCAAAATTACGCACTATTTCCGAATATGACAGTAAGCCAGAATATTATAGCCGGGATGAAAAAAGGCGCGGACGATAAACAGAAAATCCTGGAGCAGATGCTCGAGCGTTTTCAAATTAATAAATTAGAGAACCGTTACCCGGCACAGCTTTCGGGCGGACAGCAGCAGCGAGTGGCGTTGGCAAGAATTTTTGCGCGCAGCCCGAAAGTCCTCATGCTGGATGAACCCTTCTCTGCTTTGGACACCTTTTTAAAGTGGGAGCTGCAGTGTGAGGTTTCAAAAATTTTGAAAGACTATGAAGAGACCACGCTATTTGTCTCACATTCGAGAGATGAAGTCTTTGCCATTTGTGAGCGTGTCGCAGTAATCAATGAAGGAAAAATCGACCAATTTGGTGCGTTACGAAATATTTTTGAAAACCCGAGCTCTGTATCCGCTACGAAACTAACTGGTTGTAAGAATGTTTCAAGGATAATCCCCTTGCAAGATCATTGCTTTGAGGCGGTGGATTGGGGTTGTGTGTTTTGCTCGGATGTTCTGCTTTCGCAGGATATGACCCATGCGGGCATCCGGGCGCATTTTTTTGAACCGGCAGAACAACCAGGTGAAAATACCATTCAAATAGAGATTATGAATGTTATCGAATCCCAATTTAAGGTGTCTGTTTTATTCAAACCTTATGGAAAGGAGGTGAACCATCCGCTGTGCTGGGATTTTGAACGTGTTCACTTTGGAAAAGAACCTGGGCGTGAATATCCAAAATATTTAAAAATTTCACCCCAAAATATCATATTAATGAAAGGATAAAAAGCATGAAAAATGTAAAAAGATTGATTGTTACTTTTTTGGCAGGAGCCTTAGTTTTTAGCTTTACCGCTTGCAGCACACAAAACAATGCACAAACAGGAGACAGCACAGACAATATCAAACTGACCATTTCGGCAGCTGCCAGTTTAAAAAATGCCATGGAGGAGCTGACACCAATGTACGAGGAGGCCAGCAAAGGGCAGACACTAACTTTTAATTATGGCGGTTCCGGTGATCTTCAGAAACAGATTGAGAATGGCGCGCCGGTGGATGTTTTTATTTCTGCTGCACAAAAGCAGATGGACGCTTTGGAACAGGAGGGGCTTCTGGCAGATGGAACCCGTGAAGATTTGCTAAAAAACAATCTGGTTTTAATTGCGCCAAAGGACAATGCGGAGATTACGGCCATTGAGGATCTTGGTACAGATAAAGCTGCCCGGGTAGCTTTAGGCGAACCGAGCGTAGTACCCGCCGGCCAATATGCGGAGGAAGCGCTGACCAGCCTTAACCTTTTAGACAGCGTTAAGGCAAAAGCGGTTTACGGTAAAGATGTTACACAGGTATTGACCTATGTAGAAAATGGAGAAGTGGATGCAGGGCTGGTCTACGAAACAGACGCAAAATCAGTCCCGGACAAGGTTACCATTGTCAGCAAAGTTCCAGAAAGCAGTTACAGAACCGTCGTTTATCCAATGGCTGTTCTTAAGGGCAGTACCCAGCAGGATGCAGCTAAAAATTTTGAAAGCTTTTTAAAAAGTGATGAAGCGAAAGCTGTTTTTAAAAAATACGGCTTTGAGTCCTTATAAATTAAAGATGAAATTTTAAAAGTAGATATTAAAAAACGGGGAATGCCGGATACGTGTAATTTGTGTCTAACGAGGTGCTTGCTGTTAAACAATTAAAATCAGCCTCCCTAATTTTCTTTTTAGCGGCTCCCCCCCAAAACACCCGGGGCGTTTTTTGTCACTAATCA
>OAWD01000837.1_pt1 | contig 16641 bp, 5 predicted proteins | sample 1495361 | NCBI WGS metagenome assembly OAWD01 (sample SAMEA2580130, study PRJEB22360) | human gut metagenome | biome: human gut; feature: human-associated habitat; material: faeces | place: Denmark | collected 2008/2010 | reverse complement strand
GCGGCGTAACTTGTACCGCCGTATCGAAGCCGTCACCCCCATTCTGGACCCGGACTTGAAGCAAGAGCTCATCGATATGCTATCCATACAACTGTCGGACAAACGGAAAGCCTGCTTTGTGGACGACCGGTTGCGAAACCGCTGGAAGTCGTCGCGACCGCAAAAGGAGAAGGTACGGTCGCAATATAGCTTTTACGAATACTTGAGAGAGAAAATATAAACAACTCTGCCCCAATATACCTCCGGCTCAACAGTCTTTTATAGGACACAGACGTACGGCAGTTCCTCCACTACGTGCTTGCCGAATGGTGAGGGTATCACTATAAGTCACTTCGCGCTCTTCTATAAGTATAGCAGCAGGACATGTCTCATAATCGGACTCAGGAGCATCACGATAAATAGTAGCCAGATAGCTTTTATCTGTATCGAGAAAAGACAGACTGATATTAGCCGTTCGTTCCTCATCTCCCGTGATACTGCCTATATACCAGCATCCCTCTCCTTTATCACAACGGGCAATAGTAACATAACTGCCAATGCATGCTTCCGGCACCACTGTTCTGCTCCAATCTGTAGGACAAGATACTATAAAATTAAAAGGTTCCGGATTAGCCTCGTAATTCTCTATTTCATCCGAAGCCATTTGTAACGGTGAATAGAGCACCACAAACAGCGCCAATTGTTTGGCCAGTGTGGTATGTACACGTGTCTGTGGCATTACATCGTTAACAAACCGAAACGTCACCGGTGTAAAGTCCATCGGGCCTGCCAACCCACGAGTGAAAGGCAATATTACGGTATGAGAGGGAGGATTTCCACCATCTACATCCCAAGCGTCCCATTCTTGTCCACGTACTCCCTCTTGTGTCATCAGATTAGGAAAAGTACGCTGCAAACCTGTAGGAATCACCGGTTCATGATTATCAATACAGATACGGTGACGGGCAGCAGCCTCTATTACCTTGCGATAATGAAGTACACCAAACTGACTGCTATGATATTCTTTCCCATCAAGCAAATCGCCCACATAACCCGTTTTTACTTGATGCACACCATATTTCTCATAGAACTTGAAACCATCTTCCATCTGATTTTCATAATTGGAAACATTACCGCCAGTTTCATGATGTCCTATCAAAGCTACTCCTTTGCTACGCCCATAATCAGTAATACGTTGTATATCAAAATCGGTATAAGGTTTTGTGAAACTAAACTTCCAAGTAGCCCAGTCTTCATTCCACCCTTCCACCAGTACACCTCCCAGGTTATTGGCAGCAGCAAAATCGATGTGACGCATTGTATTCTCTGTTGTGGCCCCATGATGGGGACCGGCATGCCAGGTGTTATGCTTCATGTGATAAGTCCACCAAATTCCAATATAGCGCATAGGTTGTATCCAGGAAGTATCGGTTATACGACAAGGTTCATTAAGATTTAACATGAGACGGGAAAGAAGCAAATCACCGGCAGATTCAGCCACTATCATTGTACGCCAAGGAGATACACGGGTATCGGTAACACGTACTTTCTCACCTGTACTCCAAGGTGTAAGAGCCGCACGTAATGTAACCGTTTTATTATCTTCAAGTTGTTCAACCGGCTTCAAGTTCATGGCAGCATAATCTGTAAGATTTGCTTCATGAATAGCCAAATAAAGGCTATCTGTTGTCTCAATCGTCACCGGAGTGCTTACCCATCCCATCTTACTAAGAGTTTTTTTCTCAAATAAGGCCTCGTAAAAACGAACTCCTTTCACTGGAATACTCCAAGCATCATAATCTGCAGGAAAAACGAATTCAGTCACTTCGTCATCAATAAGAAACTCTTGTAGCTGTTGCTGGCGCGGGAACTCATACCGGAATCCCATCCCATCATCAAAAAGACGAAAAATAATATTCAGTTCCCGCTCCAACGATGTTTCTTCCTTGAGGCATACCCTCAATTCATTATAATGATTTACAATTTCAGCCTCTTCCCCCCATACTGGTTGCCACACATCATTATGCGAATCATGCTTAACCTCTTTTAGAACGAAACCAGTCAAAAGATCTGGCGCATCCTTCAAAACCAATCCCAGACGTGAAGGAAGTAAAATATTCTTCCCCGCATGTCTTAAACAATATCGGGGAGCACCTTCTTCATCAAGTGTAAACTCTAAAGAAAGTTTTCCATTTGGAGAGGTCAACTTGATATGTTCCTGCTGGCATGAAATCATCCATAGGCCTAAACATAAAGCAAGTATAATCTGTAGCGTTTTTTTTAGTTTCATAGTCATTACCGAATTTAATTTTATATATCCAATTCTTATTTTATAAGTCTACTGACAAACAGTCCCTTTCCTTCCTCAGCCGGAATAACACAGAAGTTTACGAAACCACAGACAGACTCCGGTTCAAGCAACGTGGCAACCAAATTTCCTAAAGGTTGTGCCAAAGGTACCAACCAACTACCTATTGGAAGTTCTACATTATCTTCATAGACATCCGTTTCTACATTTACCGGATGAATCCCCTCCCATTCCTTCTCTGCACGATACAGACGGGTTACTTTGTAACGCTCAACTTTTGCTTTTTGTACACGGGTAACTTGCTCAATGTGTACACCCAACGCTCGAAGCTTACATACTGCTTCTGTACAGGGAGCATCGAGCAGATAAGCCTTAGGGCGAGTACGCATCAATTGAGGTGTTGCCTGCATGGCATCAAGGGTTGGCAGTTCAGTCTTAAACAGTTCATTGGCCTTATAATCGATAAAAGAGACTACATGACGTACAGTATCCGAAGTGAAAGTAACATATATCGGTTCAGTAGCTTTCAAGGTGCGCTTCCTGGCTTGTTCTATCTTACGTTTAATTGAAGCACGATGTTGCGCAGCAGTAACCAACGTTTGCCGTGCCACCAAGAAACCGCACTCACTACGACGTGCAAAACACTCCGGTCCCAATCCAATACCTCTTATTTCGACAAAAAGCGATACAGCTCCCGTCAATGCTTGAAAAGTAGAACTGGACTGCGGACTTTTGGCACCTTTTACAAGAACAAGGGAACCATCTGCCACACGAGGAGTAAAGTAGAAACCGGAAGCATAACCGGCACTATTTAAAACGACCTCTGCCTCACGACGAAAAAGTTCTTCAGACAGCGTACGTAAAGCTAAAGGCGCATTAAGATGTCCTGTAGGTAAAAAAAGTACATCAGCAGCATTTGCTGTCGGCACTCCACGTAATAAGTTAAACTCACGACGTAAAGGTGTATATTCATGAATATCAAGAGCTACGTCCGGATTCCATTGCTGATAGGACTGCTTCAACAGCAAAGTGACAGCATCCTCTAATTTGCTCTGATCGCGATTCAAATCGTAACCATCGGCCGAACGACGTTGCTGAATGGCATAACCATCAACATTGGCTATAGGAACCAAAGCCACAGCTATATGATTCAGCAATTCACGTCCTTCTTTTTCACAAAGTAAGTAACGGACAAGCATGCATACAGCCTCAGCACCTGCCGGCTCGTTACCATGCAGTGCCGCTTGAATCCATACCCTTACCTTCTTCTTGTCGGGAGTACCCAAATAAAGTACCGGAATGGTACGTCCTTGTTTGGTAACACCAATATTCTCCATATATGCCAAACCCGGAGAACGTACAACCAATTGTTGTAAATAGTCCTTTATCTCATCAACCGATGCCAATCCGCTACCGTAAGGTTTACTTAGAGTAGGTGTCTCACGGTCAAATTTGGGGTCAGGATAGAAACTTGCAGTTACTCCGGCAGGTTGCTTCGACTGATTTCTATTCCATAACACAAGATTAGCTAATACCACTTCTTGTGCTATCCTCTGTAAATAAAGAGCCGTTTCAGACGGTAGACCTGCATAATAATCGCTGCTAAAAGGCTCACCAAAAAAAATTGCATAAAAGACACAAGCCGCCAAATAACTGCCTGCAGGACTAGGATGGCTGCCATCAGAATTATACAACTGCAAACTTGGACACTCTCTACGTACACGTCTCCATGCCTCACCCACAGGAGCACAATAAGCATCAAGGACATCAGCCATTTCCAAATAGTTTTCCGTAAGTTGCTGCTGCATTCCTTCATAAGTATCATTATTACGCCCCCATGTCATATAACAGACACTTTTTCCTTTTGGGGCATAAAGACGGCGTAAACTATCTAACTGCGCCGCAGGATGGAATACATTCTTCTTTACCCATTCCTTTTCACGAGTAGGTGCCTTGCTCTGTTCCTGCATCACCATATAATCCCATCCTCCTTCACGAATCGCCTCTAATGTTTGCGTATTGGCTGCATGCTGTCTCAAGTACCAACCAGGGTTAGCAACCTGGCGCACTGATATTTTTTTTCCACATGAGGATGCTAACGATTGGACTTGCCATGGCAAACGATTAAAAAAAGTATAGCTGTTACCTATAAAAAGTACCCGTAAAGAATCTGTCGTCAATAATGGCACAGCTTGTTTCCCCATAGGGACAGCCTCATGCCCGATGCCGCACTCTTCTATCTTGCGCCAATGGCATTCCCAACCACGGGATGCAGCCAACTGGTGAATATAAAGCCAGAAACTACGCCCACGCTCCATACGGTTTCGTCCTTGTCGTTCAGCTTCAGGAGTCTTGCGTAGAAAAGACTCACGTATCGTATCTCCCAAAGCCAGCTGTAGTATGATAGGTTTTGACAAGTATTTTTTTATCTGTTCAGATGAAATATAGGGGATACCAGCCGTACCATAAGGATATGTCTGGGCCAAATCAGGAAAAGTATACCAACCGGGAGAACTTATAATAGCTTTTTCCACATAAGGACTATCGTGAAAAAGCATGAAACGCTGTACGAATTGCCCACCAGCAGAATGACCATAAATCATATATCCTTTGCGCATGCTTCCCGTAAATTGACGCACATATTCAAATAGTTTATCAACCAACACTGGTGTAATTTTTTCGGGAGCATTAGCTACTGTATGGGCAGCATTCATCACCCCCACCTCCTGATAGTCTGCCAAAGGATAAGATTTCAAATCAAAGTGAGGTATAAAAAGCATAAAACCCTTTCTCTCCGCTTCTTCTTTCCAACCGTCCAAAAGATAACGATAGCCGCGGTCTCCTCCTTCAAAGACAAATACAATAGGCATTTGTTTAATATCCCCCTGGGAAGGTATATAATAATGTACATCTACCGGGCGATCGGCAAAAGGAGGGTATTGACTATAAGTGAAGAAATGTTCACCTCTTGGCCTTTCCAAAGTCTGTTTCGCTATTGCAGATAAACAAATACAGAGGAATCCAATATAAAATATAATCAGCTTCTTCATAATTCGTACCTTCCCTTCTTTACTATTGTACCATCTTGCATTACAAATTTACCACGGGCAATGACATCTGTAAGCTGCAAATCTTCCGCCAAAAAACACAAGTCTGCATCTGCTCCTTGTGCCACAATACCTTTAGCTCGTAATTTCAGATTACGAGCCGGATTGGATGTTATCAATGTAATCGCCTGTTCCAATGGTACCCCCTCCTCATTGACTAATGCAACTACCTCCTTGAAATTTAAATTCAAAGGAGCAGGACGATAAGTTATTTCTCCAGTTTCAGGATTCACTCTGCGTACGCCACCATGGCCATCACTAGAAAAAGTAATGCGATCAAGGGGGACACCAGCTCGCAATGCACGTATCACACAACGATGGGGAGTATCAAACTTTGAGCCACCAGTCGAAAAATCAATCATTCCACCTAATTTACCAAATTCTACAGCCTGCATAAAAAGAGCTTCAGTACGTATCAGATGAGTAGGAGACAGATAAGATATCAGTGTAGGATAGTGACGAGCAATATTGAGTAAGGGCTCAATACCTTCCGGAAGTGCTCCCAAATGAATGTGGAGAATTCCTCCTTTACCAGATGTAAATCCCCCTAAACGTACCTGATGTATAATACGTAATATCTCTTGCTCTGTCGGAAACGGACTACGGTCATCACTCATCGCCAGCTTACAGCCAATAACTTTATCTATGAAGATAAGATCGTCAGCCACACTATTCATCAATGTTTTGGTAGGCAATCCGTAATAACTTGTCAGCATATAAGCCGACAATCCGTCATCGTCAATAGCTTTGGCCTTGGCATAAAGCGTAGTAAGTTCTTTGGCAAATCCATCAGTACCAAGCATACCCAATACAGTAGTAGTACCACATGCCACCAGTTCGCTCATAGTCACCTCGGGGACTAATGAGGCATAACCTTGTTGCCCTCCTCCACCAGTAATATGTACATGCTGATCTATAAATCCCGGAGTAACAATTTTACCTTGCACGTCAATAGTATGGCAAAATGATTCATTCAGTTCAATTGTCTTTGAAATATGCGCAATCTTTTCTCCGCATAGCAAAATGTCTGTTTTACCAAGATAGGCAGGAGCATATAAATTTGCATTCTTTATCAATGTAAACATAGCTGTCGATTAATTTTAGAAAGTGATAAGATGATAAAGTATCAAGAAAACAATTCCTCCTATTAAAGGAAATGTATTACGCCTTGCCAACTCCACTGATGACACACCGGCTACCCCGGCAATGGCAACAATGACTCCGGCAATAGGAGATGCGGCACGTCCCATGCTTGCCGCCAACTGCAAAGGAAGTATCAATGAAAAAACCGGCAAACCAAGCTGAGTGGCTATACCCGGCAATAAAGGACCAAATGAAAAAAAGGCTGCATTGCCACTTCCCATCAGCATGGCAGCTCCAAAAATAATGAGAGTAAAGATTGCGGCAATAGCTAATCCCGAAAGTCCGATATGAGAGGAATAACCCACCAATGAATCAATAAATCCCAAACCAATCAGTCCTTTAGAGAAAACTTCTGAAGCTACAATCAATGTTACAACTGAAGTAAACACATTTCCCATGCCTTTCCAAAAACTTGCAAAAACGTTAAAAGTAGTACGCACACTACGAGTATGAAACAACACAAATACCAATGATAAGAACAGAGAAAAAAGCATAGCAGTAGTGGTACCCAATGTTACAGTAGGCTGAAACAGTCCCACAAAAGGTGAAAAGAAAATGAGAAGAGCCAAAGGTAATACCGGGAGTAGCGCAAAAGCCAATGGAACATCCGGTTTTTCTACTAATGAGGTTGCAGTCACATTTGACACCTGCAATATGCCATCCTGCTGTTTCTTTGCATCTTTTTTATCAAAATAACGGTTATTGAAATAGAAGAGTACCATTACAACCAAGGAAGTAGGAATTACTAAAGGAAGTTGATGAGTGATGAAATATTCCACATTGGATTGTCCTATCAATTCGGCAGCCATAGCAGTATTTGCCGACCCCGGTCCCTGATCAAATAGAGTAGCAGCGGCAATGACTGACAATGCTGTAAGTTGACTTACTCCCAAACTAATTAAAACAGGATAAACCGAAGCCACAAGCAACAATCCTAATCCGGCAGCTGAAGGAGTAGTAATAAAAAGTAATTGTCCAATAGGAATAACTATAGTAGCCGCCAAATAAGGATAACGTCGAAAAAGACCTAATGGCTTCATGGAAATATAGACCAATGCATTAGTAGCCTTTATGTTATTCATGAAAGCTACATAACCGCCAATTGTCATTATCATAAACCCTGCACGCGCCAAATTAGAAAGAAAAACTTCCTCTATCATCCTTACCAAATCAAACACCACCATTCCCGTAGCTTTACTAGGTACTACCGAATGCACTTGCATGAAAAAAGCAGCTGTAAGCATTAATAAACCGGAAAGCATCAAAAGACCTTGAGGATTGAGCTTACGATAAAGACCTACCGCTGTAATCCCTACCATAAGAAGACTAAAAATGAAAGCCAATTCGGACATGATGTATCAAGATATTAAGTTTTTGTTTTCTTTTGAATATATGAATCTAAATCAGATATAAACACCGATATATACAAAGCCGTTTATATGCGGTATTTATATCTGACTATTATCTATCAATACCCCGGATTATTTTCCAAAGGATTACCAGTATTGGCATCAATGAATGATTGCGGCAGCGGGAAAAGGACAGGAGTTTCATATTCATCCATACCACGTCCTGCAATACCAGCTATCTCATTGAGTTCACGCATGCGACGTTTGAAATAGTTATTGGTATCACGTTCGTCACCACCATTTTCTTGGCAAACACGTACCAATGTATGACGACGTTCTTCCTCCGTAAGCAGTTCACGGCTGCGTTCATCAAGAATGAAATCCATACCACCGATTCTAAGATCATCTTCAGTAATACTTACAGCATTGGAACGATTACGTACTTTATTTATCCATTTAATGGCCTCGCCTACTTGATTACTCTTGTAAAGAGCCTCTGCATAAAGTAAATATGTATCTGCCAAACGTAAATAAACAATGTCCGCATAGTGTCCATCATTAGCTGCATTAGCCAAAATAGGTGGAGTATAATCCCATTTACGAGTAGTAGGCCAATCATATTTTTTAATGGAAGTAGAAGTTAGCATGGCTGCATTAACCGTAGTATCAATAAGTGCAGTACCACCTAAATCAAATACCTTGGTTACATTGCCGGCAGCATCTACATCATTAATACTCCATACGATAGCATTGGCAGATACACGGTCATCTTGTTCTCCCATTCCTTTATAATTGTACAAACGAAGTGCTCCTCTGGAAGGAACTACACGTCCGGCTCCCTTACCACCATTAGCTTGCCAAAAGACTTGTGCAAATGAACCTTCACCACCGTTATTGATATAGTCCGGATTATGCTGGTTTGTCTTTTTACAATCGCCATCATTAGCATAATAGTTCTTATAAGTTGTAGTCATATAGACATTTGCAGTACCATAGGCACTATTCTCCTCTTCTGTGTTAATGAAAGCCAGTAACACCTCCGTATTTCCATCAGCATACATAGGAGTATAAAATACGTCAATAAAAGGACATCCATCATTGGAAGCATTACTACCAAAGCGTTGATTTATAAGGGAATATTCTCCACTTTCCACTAATGGTTTCAGTACTGAAACTGCTTTTTCAGCATTACCTTCTGCCAAATAAAGTTCACCCAAATAGTGACGTGCCACAGCACCAGAGACTTTACTATTATTAGAAGTACGCAAAGGAAGGTTATCGACTGCAAACTGGAAATCTTCTGCCATCACTTCGCGAATACTACTCAAGGAAGCACGGTCCCAATCATCACGATAATTCAATCCTGTAATTTCTTGTGTTGAAAGGGGCACTGCACCAAATGAATAGGTAAGGTGACGGTAAGCCCAAGCACGGAAAAAGCGAGCTTCGGCCAACACCTCATTTTTACGATTTTCAGCATCAGCACCACTTCCCCAGTTAATGCCATCATTGTCAGCTCTTGAGATAACCATATTGGCAGTGTTGATGATACGATATCCCCACTGGAAAATATTATTCCAAATAGCAAGATCAGTGTAAGTTATCTCTTTGGGATTGTAGAGGAACTTCATTTCCGCATGACTATTATTGGCCCATGAATTATCTACCCCTCCACCCCAGGCAGAATGCAGACAGAGCGCAATACTTCCTCCCATTGCATCAGCACGGCGATACTCTGCACGCATAAGACCATAAAGAGGCGTTATCATCGATTTAAATCCATTGTAATCTACAAGTAAATTTTCAGGATAAAGTGCATCACGAGGATCTTCCTTAAGAAACTTATCCTCATTACAGCCGCCCATAGTGAGCAATAATACTGTAAACACTAAGACATTGAAATATGTTATTTTTTTCATATGTGCAATTTCATTTTAGCTTTTTATGATATATTACTCTCATCAAATATCTAACTTTAGTCCAAAAGTGAACGAACGTACTGGAGGAGCAGCCAATTGATCATTGAGAAATTCCGGATCCATACCTGTCCAGCCAGTTATTGTAGCCAAATTCTTAATGTTCATGTAAAGATTGAGCCGTTTGATGAAAGTACGACGCAACCATTGTTGTGGGAAATTATAACCCAATGTAACGTCGGAAATACGTAAGAAATCTGTCTTTTCATAGAAACTGGCTCCCTCTGGATTCACATCACTATTCAAACTATTTTTCGGATAGCTATTCGTAGGATTCTCTGGAGTCCAAAAATCCACCAAAAAGCGGTTCTGGCGATATGAATTATGGCTTGTATCATACAAGGCATTCAGATGGGTTTGTCCTAACTGAGCCGTTAAGAACACACTCAGAGTGAAGTTTTTGTACTCAAAAGTGTTCATCAAACTCATATTTACTTTAGGAATAGCCGACCCTATAATAGTCTTATCAGCCGTTGTAATATCGTTACCATCTACATCAAGGTATTTCACATATCCAGGATACGAATTACGATAGTTAGGATCTTGCTGCCCTGTCGGGTTAGACGGATCAGCAATCTGCCATACACCGATAATTTTATAATCATAGTTCACATTGATAGGTTCACCAATAAACCACTTGGAAGCCACATCATCAACCGGCTTTCCATTAGCATCATACAAACCAACATCTACAATCTCCGAACGATAGTGTGAGAGGTTGAAAGAGGTGCTCCAGCTAAAACTCTTATGTGTAATGTTATTAGAAGTTATCTGGAATTCAAAACCACGATTACGGGTCTGTCCACGATTCTCAGTAATAGAGCCAGTACCATTAATGGTAGGAATAGAACGGGAAAGCAGCAAATCTTTGGTTTTAGACCAATAAATATCAAATGAACTCTGAATACGTCCATTCCAAAGTGCAATATCAAAGCCAGTATTAATAGATGTAGTAGTTTCCCAACCTAAACCGGGCGAAGCTAACTTCGACGGATAGAAACCAAACTGTGCAGTATGATCATCATTCAGATAATTGTAAGTTGAAAGATTAGGTAGTGTACTATAAGCACTGATAGCCTCATTGCCATTTTTACCCCATGACAAGCGATATTTCAGATTGCTAATGGTTTCACTTATAGGCTTGTCTTTTAAAAAAGATTCATTGGAAATATTCCATCCAATAGCGGCTGAAGGAAAAACGCCGAATTTAGAACTTTCACCAAAAGCGGAGTAACCATCACGACGAGCAGTAAGAGTCAACAAGTAACGATCATCATAAGTATAATTCAAACGCCCCATTTGTGAAATATGATTTTCTTTATAATAATTGGAATTACCAGACATTGTGGCAGCTTTAGAAATCTGGTAATAATACATCACATCATTGGGAAAATTCTTACCTTCCATTGTATTCTGTTCATATTCCTTGCTTTGAGCAGAATATAATCCTGTGAAAAATATACGATGTTTACCAAATTCACGTTGATAAGAAATAATATTCTCCAAAATCCATTCTTCTGAATGCCAGTCATCAGTATTCAATACGCCATTAGCACTAGCTCCTTCGTAGGTATCCAAACCTTGATAATTCTTATAGGAGCTGTTTTGGTAAGTGAAGCCTGTATTCAATTTATAGCTCAGCCCTTTAATAAAGGGAAACTTTACCTCAAGCACATTATTAGTGATAACCTTTGCACGGATATCTTTTGTCTTATTATTAAGAGATCCCAACGGATTAATGCTGAAAGCTGAAGAGGAGTCCTCAGTAGCAGAAAGTGTAAGTGAACCATCCTCGTTATAAGCACGTCCCAACGGAACTTGTTTTATAGCCCGCCAAAAAGAAGCACTGCTACCACTACGATCGTAGCGACCTAACTGTGTAGTAGTAGAAAATTTCAACCAACTATTAAACTCCTGATCAAGATTGAAACGTACATTATAACGCTTGAACTCATTGCCTACCGCAGTTCCTTTCACATCCGTATAGTTCAATGAAATGAAATAGCTGGTTTTGTTAGCTCCACCACGGAAAGAAAGGTTATGCTGTTGTTTTATACCGGTCTGTGTTGCCAACTTCATCCAATCAGTACTCTGACCGGCAGCATACATAGCTAATTCAGTAGGAGTAAAGTTATCTAACCAAGGTTCAGGATTCTCTTCTGTAGGAGGAGTAGTATTGGTAGCCTTGAAAGCTTCAGATTTATACTTATAGAATTCTTTGCCATTCATCATACGAGGTAAATTGATAGGCTGGTCAATAGTAACATAAGTATCGTATGATACCGTCAATCTGTCTTTCTTACCGCGCTTAGAAGTAATAAGGATTACACCGTTAGAACCGCGAGCACCATAAATGGCTGCTGAAGAGGCATCCTTCAATACTTCTATACTCTCTACATCATTGGGATTGATTTCCGACCATGGACCATCAAAAGGTATTCCATCAAGAATAACAAGAGGTTTATTATCGGCCGTAATGGAGTTGTTACCACGAATACGTGTAGTAGTAGACGAACCTTCAGCATTACTACCCGTCACACTAATATTCAATCCTGGAACTGCTCCTTGCAAAGATTGAATCAAATTAGCTTGTGGGCGACTTTCAAGTACATCCGAGTTAACTGAAGCAACCGAACCTGTAAGATCACTTTTGCGCTGTACACCATAACCTACTACTACCACCTCATCCAGTGCCTGGTTATCTTCTTTCAGTACAATCTTTAACGATGATGCGTCTTTCGCCTGCAATGTCTTGGATATATACCCAATGAAACTTATCTCCATTACCGCCCCCTTAGTCACTGAAGCGAGTTTAAAGTTTCCTTCTACATCGGTAATGGTGCCCGTACCCGTACCTTGTATCACTACATTGGCACCGATTATCGGTTCTCCTTGTTCATCTGTCACATTTCCGTTAATATTCCATGTCTGTGCATGAAGTGAGCTTGAAAGTGACAGCATCCACATAAGACAGACAAGCAAAATACCACTTGCGTCTCTCGATTTTTGTCTGGTTTTCATAAATTACATTTTTAAGTTAATAGGAACTTGTGTGTAAAAAATCTCGAGAGCAAAATTAGACAATGTAACAACCGATTATATTCACAGGTAGAGGATTTGGTAAATTCACAAAGTTATATATTACTGATTATCTTTCAATTACAGACAGACTCAATAGATTTTCAGTAGTGATTTAAATTAAATCGGTAATCAAAAACATGTATATAGATAATTGCCATTCGATAGTATTAAGCTATTGAATGGCAATTATCTATATACATGTGGGTAAAAAATGAGAGAAACGCTCAGTCTTCAAATTACTTTTTACAAACCTCTTTCACAGCTCGAAGAAATTCCTCCTTACTGAGCGAAGATTTATTTAAAGTTATAGAACGATTATTATATACGGTTTGCAGTGAACAGTGCAAAAATTCTGCAATCTTCTCACTATCCGTTACCCCCATTCGTATCAAAGCATGAATACGAAGTTCTGTATTAAGCCGCCCAGACTTCACTTCAATATGTTCTTCGGGACGTAGCAAACTATTGAAGTGCTCTACAAAATCAGGGTATAAATGTAGAATAATGGAATCAAATTTCTCATAAAAATCCTTCATTTCATCGCTCATGGTAGAAGTAGAACTAATCATCTTCTTTAAATCTTCAAGTTGCCCAGCCTTTAATTTACGGTTTAACTTTTTACGATACTCCTCCATACGGCAAATATAGGATGAACAAAGTTTGAATACCTGACCAATATACTCCTCCTTAATATAATTTGTGTCACGTAGAACCAAATTGAGCTTTTGCAGTTCACTATTAAGACTCTTCAATCTACCATTGGCCACATGTAGCTCAACCAAAGCTTTCCTACGTCTTCTTGTTTGCCTTCTCAAAAAGAAAAGAGCTATCAGCAATACAATAGTGAGAAAACTAATAAATAAAAGGAATAGCTTTAGCTGCTTCTGTTGCATATGATCACGTTCAATGTAGCTTTGATGTATCCTTCTCTGCAACTTCTGCTGATGAAGCAGTCGTACACGGCTCTTAAAAGTTATACCGATATCAGAACAATAAGTACTATAACGATAGGCTCGGTCCAACTGACCTTGTTCATATAAATAGGAAGCCAATGCATACAACGAACCAATATCACGATTCACAGCATATACATCAGCAATACCTGAGAGAATCATATTTTCCAGCCACTTGGTATGGTTGTGTTCTTTTTCATAAAGTAGAGCCAAGTTATAAGCTAAAATAGAATAATTACGACTATTAGGTAGAAGACGTTGTTTTTCCTTTTCCAACTCATCCCTAATGGCAATACGTTGTGCACCGGGAACATCTTGATATTTCCACACACGGCTATAAAGGTAGCGTGGCTCGTCAGGAGTGGCCGTCTGCAATACTGAATCTGAATATAACGCATAAAGTTGACCATAATGCTCATGTAATGCATCATCACCTAATGAATAGAGTTGCAACCGCGAGCAGAGAGTACGCATCTGACCATAATAACGCGAACGTAAGTAGCGAGGCATACTGGAAGAACAGAGTGAATGCATTACTTCAGAGGCTTGACTAAGCAAGCCATTAGCCGTATAAACAAAACCAATACCTAATAAAGATTCAATCTCACGATTCTTATCATGATATTGTCGTGCTAAATCAAGGCTTTGTGTAGTATACTTCATAGCCGAATCTGCATCATACACGCGATATTCTTGATAAATAGCCTGATTAAGTTCATACTGTTTCTCAAATGCCTTAGATTGTCTTAGTGAATGCTTCAACGCCTCTATTCGCTCCTCTTTCTGCAAAATAAGTTTATCAGAATTATCTATCAGACTATCTAATTGAGTAAACAATGCCTCATTTGCCTTAGCAGCACTATCTGAGATATGCTGCTTGCATCCAGCACAAAAAAACAAATATAGTAAGAAGAATAGGTTTAAACAAAAATGGTTTTTCATATTTCTATACTCGTTGGTAGAATTCATTTATTTAATAAATGAATTAAAAAAGTTACATACATCTTTGATTTTTAATATCAAAGTTCTAATTACAATCAATTCTACACACAACTTGTATGCAATATTCGCAAGAATTCTCGACATCTGCAAACAATTAACTAGTAATTTGGCTGCTTAACATAGAAATAACCAAATACGAAACACAAAAGCATCCACTCTTCTATTATACTTATATTGTTACTCTTAAATGCTTAACATTAATGATTATTGGGAGAATAAGAGCAATCGCTCTTAGCACAATACCATTCTATTCCAAAACATTTGTAACATTTCTGTAACATGTATGACATTTCCCTGCAACACCAAACTCTTTCCTTTGCAGCCGGAAATAAAATACATGTCTATGGAAACAATTTATCTGGGTATCGTCATCTTTCTGTTCGTACTCGCGATTTTCGACCTCGTGGTAGGTGTCAGTAATGATGCGGTCAATTTTCTTCAGTCGGCTGTCGGAGCAAAGGCAGCATCTTTCAAAACCATACTGTTCATTGCAGGCATTGGCGTCTTCATCGGTGCGGCACTCAGCAATGGCATGATGGACATTGCACGACACGGCATCTATCAACCGGAGCACTTCTACTTTGCCGAAATCATGTGCATTCTGCTTGCCGTCATGTTGACGGACGTCGTGCTATTAGATGTCTTCAACACTATGGGAATGCCTACCTCCACCACTGTATCCATGGTGTTCGAACTGTTGGGAGGTACGATCGCACTGGCGCTCATCAAGGTCTATAACAGCGATACATTGGGACTGGGCGACCTCATCAATACAGACAAGGCACTGTCTGTCATCATGGCCATTTTTGTATCCGTAGCCATTGCCTTCTTCTTCGGTATGCTGGTACAGTGGCTGGCACGTATCGTGTTCACCTTCAACTACAAGAAGAACATGAAATACAGCATCGCGCTGTTCGGTGGTATAGCTGCCACCAGCATCATCTACTTCATGCTGATAAAGGGGCTGAAAGACAGCTCATTCATGACCCCTGAAAACAAGCAATGGATACACGACAATACCGCATTGCTGATAACCGGTTTCTTTGTATTCTTCACCATACTGATGCAGATACTGCATTGGTGCAAGATAAATGTCTTCAAAGTAGTGGTTCTGATGGGTACTTTCGCCCTCGCTCTTGCCTTTGCCGGCAATGACTTGGTGAACTTTATCGGTGTCCCCCTCGCAGGATATTCCTCATTTATTGACTATACAGCCAATGGTACGGCCGCCGGCCCCGACGGATTCCTGATGTCCTCACTCCTCGGTGCAGCCAAAACCCCGTGGTATTTCCTTATCGGTGCAGGCGCCATTATGGTTTATGCACTCTGCACATCCAAGAAAGCCCACAACGTTATCAAGACTTCCGTGGACCTTGCCCGCCAGGATGACGGTGAAGAGAACTTCGGAAGTACCCCGATAGCCCGTACGCTGGTACGCTTCAGCATGACTCTGGCTAACGGAATATCCAAAACGATGCCCGAAAGCAGCAAGCGGTGGATGAACACACGCTTCCAGAAGGATGAAGCCATCATAGCCGACGGAGCCGCTTTTGACTTGGTTCGCGCCTCCGTCAATCTCGTATTGGCTGGTCTGCTCATCGCCTTGGGAACTTCCTTGAAACTTCCCCTTTCCACCACTTACGTCACCTTTATGGTAGCCATGGGTACATCGCTTGCCGACCGTGCCTGGGGACGTGATTCGGCGGGATTCCGCATTACGGGTGTGCTCAGCGTTATCGGCGG
>OAWD01000835.1_pt1 | contig 16659 bp, 32 predicted proteins | sample 1495361 | NCBI WGS metagenome assembly OAWD01 (sample SAMEA2580130, study PRJEB22360) | human gut metagenome | biome: human gut; feature: human-associated habitat; material: faeces | place: Denmark | collected 2008/2010 | reverse complement strand
CAAGACGGGGGCGCCCCAGCGCCGTCACGCCAGCCGCCGAGTCGATAATCGACTGGTAGTTCAGGGCTGCCGTCTTGGCGTCCTTGAGCGCCGCCTGCGCGTCGGCGAGGGCCTTGGCCGAATCCTGCTCGCGCTTCTGCTCGGCAGTCTTGCGCCCCGCCTCCGCCTCCTTGCGCCCCGTCTCGTTCTGCCCGCGCTCGGTCTCTTTCTCCTTGCGCACGGCCTCGGCGTCGGCGCGGCCCTTCTCCGCCGTTTCGACAGAAGCCTTGAGCTGTTTGAACTCGTTGTTGACCTTGTTCACGCCAGCCGCCGCGTCCGTCGCGGGCTTCTTGAGCTCCGCGATCTGCTCGGCGGTGAGGTCGCTGTATCTCAGCGCGTCGCCCTTCGGCACGCCGACGACCAGCACGTTGCCCTCCATCGCCGCCGTTGCCTCCGAGCCCGAGGCAAGAGTCGTGGCGCGTGCCCCCTTGACCTCGGCGGCGACAGCCTTGTCGCGTGCGGCCTCCGCCGCCTTCTGCGCGGCCTTGGCCTCGTCTCGCGCCGTCTCCGCGTCCTTGATGGTGCGCTGGTCGCTCGGCTCGTAGATATACTCGGCGGGCTTGGCTCGCCTCTTTACGTCCCAGAGTGCCTCGATGCGCGTGCGCCCGCCGTAAGCCTCGTCCGTGATGTAGGCCCATGCGTACACGCGCCCATCCGCCTGGAGCAGCTCGTCGGGAATCTTCGCCTTGCTGTCGGCCACCGCAACCGTGTAGCACGTCCCCGTGGTCGACTTGGAGAAATGCACTTGTTCGCAGCCGACAACCTCGACCTCGCGCCCGGTGTCCCACTGCCACAGCTCGCCGTCAAGCACCTGCAATGCCGCCATCACTCATCACCTTCCTCGTCCTCGTCGCCCTCCTGGGCACCCTTCGCGTTCGCCGCCAGGGCGGGCGGCAGCGCTGCCATGCGCTCCTCCTGCTCCCGCTGCTTGCGCTCCAAAATCTTCGCCCTCTCGTCGGGCGTAATGTTCGGCAGCTTTCGCAGGATCGTCTCGTCGTCCAGATACTCGGCCTCCAGGCACACGGTCTCGACCTGCTCCTTGGTGTTGCTGATGCGAGTGTGCGTGAACACGGGCGTGTCCTCGATGCCCTGGAGGGCAAGGATGTCCATGATACCCTCGCGGATGTGGCGCTCAAACTCGGCGGCCTCCTCGTCCATCGACTGGTATGCCGCGTCGATATGGTCGTTGGTCGCCCCCGCCGCGATGGTGTGGACGTCCAGCGCGCCGAAGTCCTCATAGATGTCGGCCTTGATCTGCGCCAGCGTCTCCTTGCGGCCCTCGACGGGCACCTCCTGCGTGTACGGCGTCACGGACTGCCCCTGCTCGGCGTCGACCTCGGCCACGTGCGTCAGCTTGAGCTTCGCCCGCCACAGGTCGAGGTCCCCGTCGTCCATGCCGCCGGCTCCGTTGATGAGCCAGTAGATCTGCGCGCAGTCGCGCGTGTCGTTCACCAGGCCGCTCTTGATGAGGTCGTAGGCGTCGATGCTCTCGCGCATGCCGACGAGCGTGCTCTGGTGCGCGTCGCTGCCCCAGACCGCCACGATTGGCAGACGGGAGTAGTTCTCCGCATCGACGGCCAGCTTCATCCCGTCCGCCGGTATCTCCTGATACGTGACCTTGTAGGCGCGCTTGGCCTCGGCCACCTCGAAGTCGAAGCCGCTGCCGCCCGACACCATCTCCGTGTAGCCGTCCTGCTCGTAGAGGGTCGCGTGCCACGGGTGGTCGGAGTCGAGCCGCCAGAACCTCACGCCGGCGTATAGCGCCCCCGAATACTCGTCCCACACCGGGCAGAACTCGTCGGCGGTGAACACGTCGATGTGGTCGAGGTTCCAAAACGGGAATGACACACCGTGGATGAGCGCCTTGAGCCCCATCTCCATGACGTCGTCGTCGAAGCGGTCGCCAAGCCCCTCCTTGGTCGTGTCCTTGCCGCCCGCCGAGACGTCCACGAAGCTCACGCCCTTACCGAGCGAGTACGTGCAGCGCTGGACGTTTAGGCGCTTGAACAGGTTACTCGCCAGCCTCAGCTTCGAGGCCGTGAAGTCCTCGGCCTCGGCACCGGAGCACGAGTAGATCTTCTGCACGAAACGGTTGATCGTGACGTTGTGCTGGCGGTAGTACTCGTTCGCGGTGACGGCGTTGCGGTACATCTCGCTCGACATGTGTCGCTCGATGGCATCTGCCGCAAACGCCGTCGCCGACGCCGCCGCATTGAGGTCGCCATCGGTCACCAAAGGCCCCTTAGACAAAGCCGCTACCTCCCTTCAAAAAATGGGTTTACCTGCCGTTTCGCAGGCTTGTACATGCGCAGTGTTGCCACGCCGTAACGGAGCGCGTCGCAGCTGTGGTCCTCGACCTTGACGGGCCTGTCGCCGTCCGCCTTGGCATCCCAGCAGTAGCCGCCGAGCTCGCCTATCAGCCCCGCGCAGGCGTCGGAGATACGCACCGTGCCGTTGCCCAGGCACACCCCCGTCTCTCGTATGCCGTCCGCGACGTCGTTGCGCCCCTTCTTGGTCTTGAACCCGGCCTGCCGCATCGCGGCGATGAAACTCGTGGCGCTCGGGTCGATGATGAACGTGGGCGGCTTGCCCAGCCCGTGCACGAAGTCGGCCATGTCGGCCACGTAGTCGGCGTCCGTCTTCTGGTGCCCCGTGTCGCGGCCCGAGTAGCGGTACTCGTCCACCGCGTGCCACACCTTGCCGTCAAATGCCCACAGAAGCGCCGCGAAGGCGTTCTGCGTGCCGTAGTCGCAAGACACCGCGTACTTGACAGCGCCGCCCGTATACCGGCTCTCGAGGGCACCCTCCCACTCGGGGTAGACCAGGCCCTCGGCCAGCGTCCACTTGCCCAAGATGTAGCGGTCGTAGTACACGCCGCTGCCGTAGTCCTTGATGAGGGCCTCGATGACATCCGGTGCCAGCGCGCCGTCCCAGATCGTGTAGTCCTGCCTGTAGATGTCGCTGTCGCCGTCGAGGAACCGCTTGAACCAGTGGTTGGGGCTGTCGGGGTTGCAGGTGCCGTCGAAGCGGCTGTGCTCGCAGCGCAGGCGGCTCTTGAGCATCTGGAACACGTCTTCGCTCCACGTGGCGACCTCGTCGCCGTAGACCCACTCGAACGTGGCGCCCTGAATCTTGGATACGCTCGTCTTCTTGTCCGCCCCGAGGCAGTAGACCTTGCGCCCGAATATCTGGGCCGTGTTGTCCCGCCCGATCTGGCTGACGACGTCTTCGCTGTAGAGCGAGCGCATCGGCTCGAGGATGTTGCGCTCGAGCGTCGAGCGGGTGTTCCCGATCATCACCGCCAGCCCCTCGCCCCTCATGGCGAGAAGCCTCTGCGGTATGGTCACGGCTATGTCGACGTAGCTCTTGCCCGAGCCCGTCGCCCCGCACTTCACGTTGTAGCGGTGCGTGCAGTTGGCGAGGTACTCGCGCTGCATCCTCGTGAGCGGCATCGGCTACTCGTCCCCGCCGATTGAGGACGGCACGGACAGTACCAGCTCCTTGGCGGCCTTGAGCACCGCCGTGTCGGTGGTGTCCATGATGCGCTGCGCCTTGGCGTACTCCTGCGGGTACTTGCGCTCGAGCAGCCACGCCGCCGCCTGCCAGCTGTCGCCGCTCGCGTCCATGATGCGGCCCACGAGCGTCGCCTTGCGCTCGACCTCGGCCTTTTTTAGAACGTGACACAGTTGACGCTGATTGTCTGTTCTGGGGTGGTTGATCCAGCGGCTGTACGTCTCGCGTGCGACCCCGAGATATGCGGCGATGTCCTTGTCGGTCATTCCGGCACGGCACAGGCGGACGGCATCCTCGATGCCCTCCTTGGTCAGTTTTTCACGCCCTTTTCCCGCCACAAAATCACATTTCCGCTGGTAGATAGCCATATGGAAACGCGAACGTTCCCACCTTTTTACGCACGTGGACAAGCGCGTGCGTTTGCCCACGAGCGTAAAAAGGGGGTAACGTTTAAAGAAAAGGCCCCGGTTTCCCGGGGCCTTTCGGCTACTCGACCTTTGTCGGCTTGATTCCGATTGCCTCGGCCAGCCTCTCAAACGTCTCCGTCTAGCTTCTGCCGTCTGTGCGCGGCCTGTCGTATGCGGTTGCTCTCCGCCTCTTCCTCGAGCCGCCTCTTCCGCTCCGCCAGATAGCACCCCTTGCACAGCCTCCACTTCTTCGCCTGCGCCGACGCGTCGAACACGGGCCGCGCGTCGCACACGATGCACAGACCGTCCGTTCCGGTCGAAAAGCGCCCGTACCGCTGCCGCGCGTGCCTCACGGCGCTCGGCGTCACCCTGAGCTCCGCCGCGATCTCCGCCGCCGTCCGCTCCGGGTGCGCCTGCATCCGCCCTATCATCTCATCCGTCCACAGGACGTAAGAGGAGCGCCCCTTCCGGAGCGCCCACTCGTCCCTCAACGGATGTGCTGACTTTGTAGATGGGCCTTTTGGCCCATCTCCTACAGGTGGCCTACACGCCATTCGCATACCCCCTCGCGCTCGGTTTGCTTCGACCACCATACCAAGCGCCGGGGACTACCTCACGCACGGCGCTCGATTATCGCCCCGCACTTCGGGCAATGGACGGCTTCATACGCAAGCATGTCCCCGAAGCCGATATGCTCCCAGATCTGCCCATCCCATCCGCAGTCGGAACAATGGAAGTAGCCGTCGACCATCCGCTTGCCCGGGATGAACGGATCCTGCTTGTGCTCGACAAGGTCGTGGCACATCGGACGGTCGATAAGGTCGGCGATTACAGCCACGTCCTCTTGGGGACACAGGCAGTGTTCGGAACCGACCACGGCCCCATGAACACGTAACCACCAATCGCCAAGTGACCACCCGGGCTTGTATGAGATCTCGCGTAACCTCTTCGCCACCTCGCGGCGCTCTTCATCGCTAATCCTCATACAGCACCTCAAGCCCGTACGCGACGGCGGCATCATGCTCGATGCGGCATCCGCGTGCGTCCTCCCAGCCTTTGCAGAAGTAGGCCGTATGGCACAGGCTCATGTTCTCAAGAGATTTCGCGAGATAGCAGAGCGGGACCTGCACCACACCGCGCTCCTCCATGGCATCGTCGCTATACCACTTGTCGCTAAAATAGGTGTTGACCACCTCGTAGCCCTTGGCCGTCAGGGCGGCGACCGCCCTCTCGCGGTCCTCGATGATCTCCTCGTCGGTCTTGCCGGCCATGGGCTGAGAAATCATCGCTCGTTTAGTCAACATAGCTCACCCTTTCATTCCATAGATCTGCAGCGAACTCCTCGGCGTACTCTAGGTCCGTCCGTGCGCCGCATCCCAAGCAGCTCACGTAGAAGGTGCGCAGACCTTGATACTTGCCCTGCCGTATCTCAGCATCGCCACCACAGAACGGACAGGGCTTCAGCTCGATTTTGTCCATCAGTCCTCCTTTGATATAGCCAGCGCCACGTACCTCTGGGCGAGGCCCTCGAAGTCGTCGAGGATGTAGTCGATTCGGTAGGTCGCCCCGTTGAACGGGTGCCTTACCGCCTCTTCGAAGGAATGGCAGTCGTCAGCGACGACGTTGAATACGATCTTGTCGCCGACCTCGTAACCCCGGTCGTTCTTGCGGACCTCGAACGTCTTGGCCCCACTCATGATTGCATCGGCGTATTTGACAAAGATCTTGAGTCGGTGCGTTGTCATTCGTCCTCCTTGCGCTGGAATCCGAGCTGCTCGGTTATGTCGTTCTCGTTGAACATCCACGCGTACATATCGAACACTTCGTCTGAGCCGTCGATGACGACCCTCCGTACGTTCACCTCTTGCAGACGGCCATCCTTACACATGACCACGGCAACCGGCTGACGGGTTTTACCCGTATACCTGCTGCTCGAGGATATGCAGCAGTCGAGGTCGGTGGTCGTCTTGTCGAACACGCCGACGAGCAGCGCCTTCTCATAGCCGGTCTTCGAGTCCGTCTTAAACGTCTGGACGAAGCGCGGTACCAAGTCGCTAGTCAGCATCGGTATCACCCCTCAGCTTGCGGATACGGGTGAGAATGTCGCGCATGGCAATTCGACCGCAGCCGTCCTCGCCGCCGGGGCACGATGTGCAGCCATCTTCGTCTTTGTCTCTGCGGAAGTAGGCGCAAGCCTCTTGATACCGCGCGTCGCCTGCCTCGCTCAAGTCCTCTTCCAGCTTCTCCCAGCTGTCGGGCGGGGTGAGGTACACGAGCTCGGGGTCGAGGGCGCGGTGATTTTCGGCTATCGCGCGCCACATGTTCGACTCCGTCCAGGTCTCGAAGTCCGTGGTGTATACCCAGCGCACGATGTTGTGAGCTTCTCCGCTGCGACTAAACAGCACGACGGTATCAAGCGGAATCTCGCGCCCCTCGGCATCTCTCGGCAGTTCGATACTCATAATCCAAACTCCTCGTAGTCGCGGCACTCGCCGCACTCGTCCTCGCAGTACAGCAGGTTCTCCATGAGCCACGCCACGGCCCACTTCGCCAGGCGCCAGAACCCTTCCTTGCGCTCAGGCGCCTCCGTGTCGTAGGCGCGCTCGAACCCGAGGTGGCAGTAGCCGTAGTCGACGTGGATGTCGCTGCTGCAGAAATGCCTGCAGTTCCCGCACATCCTGGGCTCGCCGGCCCCGCCGAAGTGGCGCTCGATGGCGGCGTCCGTCACCCCCATCGGGTAGCCGCCGACCCTCGAGTCACTCATCGCAGTCCGCCCCCCCTACGCTCTCGTCGAGCAGGTCGATGGCATCCCCGACGGTCGCCTCGATGCTCGTCAGCTGGCGGCGCAGGTTCTGCACGAGGTTCGCGCCGGTGACCTCCGCCCTTCCCGCCTCGTAGGCGCGCTCGATCATGTCGGTCACCGCGACCTGCATCGCCGTGTCGTTGTAGCCGCGCCTGACGCGATACTTCCCCAGGTAGGCGTGCGCCCTGTCCTGCGGCCTGCACTCGCGGTCGAAATGGAACACCTCGACCGCGTCTGCCTTGATCTGCTCCAAAGTCTCCATCACAAACGTCCTCTCTCACAGTTCCTCTCGTCCATGCGCCGGATGGCGGCATCGACCTCGCCCTGCGTGGCGCCCACGGCGGCCAGCAGGTTCACGGTCGCCTGCACGGTATCCAGGCACTCGTCGATGAGGTCATCGCGGTACGCCCTGCGCGCCGTCATGATCTGGCTGTACCGCATGTCGTCGCAGTCCTGCCACGCGCCGAAGACCTCGGCCGCCTCCTCGAGCGGCTTTAGCGCCTGCGCCTTGTCGTCCCTCACCTCGCGGAACGTCCGCAGGTTGAGCAGGTAGCCGTCCCGCATCAGACGCACCTCCCTTCCGCCAGCGCCGCGCGCATGGCGTTGATCTCGCGGCCCCTCTCGCTCCTCGCGCCGAGGTACACGTCCACGGGCCGCTTGCTCGCGTCCCTTCGCGCCACGTTCTCGCACCACCCGCAGCAGCACCTCTGGTCCCTGTACGCCGTGCGGAACCGCCTGCCGCACTGCCTGCACTCGAGCACGTAGCCCCCCGCGCCTGTCCCGCGACTCAGCCCTCATGTCGCGCCTCCCAGTAGTTGCACCTCGCGAGCCCCTGCGTGGCGTGCACGAAGTCGGGGCAGCGCATGCACGTGTACCGCTTGCGGCCCTCGCCGGACGCCGTCATGACCGCCTCGCTCACGGCGCAGAACCCGCACGTCTCGCAGCGGGCGCTGCGCGGCCCCTCGTCGTAGATGCTCGCGGACCCCTTCGGTCTGCCCATGTTCTCGCTCCTCTCGGCGTCCAAGCTCATGACGCCCTCCTCTCGCATGCGGCCCTCGCGTCCAGCAGGCGCCGCGCGTCCTGGTACGCCTTGAGCGCCACCGGGTCGGCGGTCGTCCCCCTCGGGGCCTTCACCTTCGCCGGGTCGATGCCCGGGTGCCCCTCGCGCCACCTGCGCTCGAGCTCCGCCCTCGTCTGCTCGGGCGTCCTCGTGGGCCTGAACGTGGCCGCCTCGACCTCCGAGGCGGTGGGCTTGCCGCGGCTCCGGGCCTCGGCGTCGAGCTCGCGCTGGCGGCGGTGCCACTGCCGGGCCTGCGGCTGCCAGTCCGAGATCGGCATGCCGTTGGACTTGCGCCAGCCCTGCGACGCGTAGAAGTCGAAGAACGCCTGCGGGTCGCCGTTCAGGCAGTTGACCCCGAAGTACGCGGCGACCTCCTCGGCGGTCGGCGGCTCGAAGCCCTCGGGCGCGTCGGGCGCGATGCACTGCCCTGCATTGGCCTGGCTTGGTATGGACTGGTATGGACTGGTATATAAGGAGGGGTTTTCAGGTTCAGAAACCCCCGTTTCGGCAGTTTCCGAAACCCCGAAACCACAGTTTCCGTTTTCCGAAACCCCCGTTTCGGCCTTGGCGTCCTTGCGCGGCCTGCCGCCCTTGTTCTTGTTGCGGGCGGCGATGCTGTTGTCGATGTCGTTGCTGAGGCTCGTGAAGAGCGCTTCGGAATGCCAATCGTCGCCAAAATCCGGCTCTATGCCGTTTGTCCCGTATTGAACGAGCATCCAAAGCATCTTGCCGCGCGGACCCTCCGGCATTTTCTCAAGCGATTTAGTGAGCGTCGGGAACCACGTGAACTTGCTCGCCATCAGAACCACCCCCAAAGGATTGAAGAGAAGAACAGGAAGCCCGCGGAGAAGGAGGCGGCGAACAGTGCCGCCTCCCAGTGGTCGCGGATGATGTCGGGTACGTGCCTCATCAGAACGGCACGTCCTCGTCGTAGAACTCGGACTGCGGGACCGCGGCGTAGGCCTGCTGGGCGCTCCACTGCGGCGCGGCCTGCGCCTGTGGCTGCACGGGCACCGTGTCCGCGAGGCTCTGCTGCGGCTGGGCCTGCGTCTGCCCCTCACGGCGCACCATGACCTCGATCTCGTCGACGATAACCTCGAGCTTGCTGCGCTTCTGCCCGTCGCGCTCCCAAGAGCTGTAGCGCAGCTTGCCCTCGATCGCGACCTTCATCCCCTTGGCGAGGAAACGGCCAACGGCCTCGGCGCGGTTGCCGAACATGGTGCAGTCGACGAAGTTGGGATAGTCCTCCCACTCGCCCGTCTGCGCGTTGCGGCGGCGGTCGTTTACCGCCACGCCAAAGGACAGGACCTGCGTGCCGCCGGCGGTGGCGCGAAGCTCGGGGTCGCGGGTGAGGTTGCCGCTGATGTTCACTCGGTTGATGCTCACTGCCCGTCCTCCTTTGTGGTCATGCAGCCCTTGATGGCATCGACGAGGCGCGGCCCCTGCATGTAGCCCAGGCCGCTCACGCGGCGGCCGTCGCGGATATGGCACACCTCGACGATCTTCTGCGCCGTGACCGGGCCGATGCCCGGGAACGAGCGGGCGAACTCGTCGACCTTGAGCTTTGCCGCGATGGGCGCCTCGATGGCCGCCTCGGGCGGGATGTTGCCCGCCTTGCAGGCGGCCTTGAACGCGGCGCGCTCGCGGCGCGTGTGGACGGCCTTCGCCATCGCCTCTTTGCGCTGCTCCGGCGTTCGGAGCGGCGGCAGGTTGCTCTTTCCCATGTCCTACATCCTCTCGACGTATCCGTGAATGCCGTTGTCGACCATGACTGCCCTCACGCGGCGCAGCTCGTCCGCCGTGGCGCACTCGATGACAACGCGGTAGCCCCTCTGCGGTGCCGAGGCCGCATCCTCGGCCACATCCGGCTCGGGGCGCGACGGCACCACCCGCACGCACCTCGGCACGCCCAAGGGCGGCTCAGGCTCGGGCTGCTCGTCGGGCAGAGGCTCGGGGTCGGGCTCCGGTGCGGGCGCCGTCGCCTGCTCGTAGGTCGACACGAGCGCGGCGGCCTTGGCCGCCTCCTCGCGGTGCGCGGCGACTGCTGCCGCCACCTCACCCGAGTCCGCCGGCAGGGTCCTCGCCCACCACGCGACGGCCCACGCCTTCTCGGACTCGTCCGCGTAGTCGAGGCCGTTGACGAACTTGAACTGGTGCAGCAGCTCGCCCGCGCGGCGCTCGATGATGTTCTTGGACTTGACCTCACCGAAGCTCGCGTTGAGCCACCTGTCGTCGGCGATGCGCTCGTATGGCACCAGCGGCCCCATCTCGCCCGCGAGGTCGTAGTAGTGGCCCTTGAGCGCGGTGAGGCGGCGTTTCCTGCACTCGCCGTCGTATCGGTCGATCTCGGCCTTGTACTCATCGGAGAGCTTGTCGATTGGCGCCGTGATCTCGCCTATGGTCTCGTCGAACGTCTTTAGCAGGTCTCCGTACTTCTTCTTCGCGGCCTTGCGCTGCTCCTCAATGGGCTCCTTCACGGCGTTGACCGCCGCGCGGTACTTCTTCGCCGCCTTGAAGTCCTCGTCCTTCTCGATGCGCTTGACGTCCATGTAGTCCGCCAGCTTCTCGTCCACGTTCTTCTTGAGCTTCGCCAGCTTGTCCTCGAGCGTGTCGTCGATGGCGAGAGACGCCACCAGCGTGTCAAAGTCCTCCTCGAGCGGCACGGCCTCGACCGCCAAAACCTCGTCTGCCATTAGAAGCCTCCCAGAAGGTCGTCGTCGGTCGCGTACTCGGCGGTCGCGTACTCGGCGGGCGCGGGCTCATAGACGGGCACGGGCTCCGGCTCGGGTGTGGCGGGCTCGGGCTGCGCCTTGCGTGCCGCGATCTCCTCCTCCATCCACGAGGCCGCGCGGCGCGCCTGCATGAGCGTCATGTCGTGCATGGAGCCCGACGTGCAGCCCACGGCGGCGCAGATGGCGGCAATGGCCCCGGCGCTGTCGAGCGCGGTCGCCGCCATGAACGGCTTGAACAGCTCGCGCACCGGCTGCAGGTCGACCATGGGCTCGACGCTCTCGACCTCGGCGGCCACCTCGCGCGGCTGCGGCTGCGCCTGGTCCATCTCCTCGCTCACGTACATGCCGCGGAACTCGCCCGGGTAGGCGAGGCGCCACGCAGCGGCCTTGGCGCACTTGTCGATCATGACGCCGGGCATCTTCGCCCAGTTGCTCTTGCCGGTGCTGTAGTCGGTGAGCGCCAGCTCGACGTAGGCCGGTATCTTGCCGTCCGTGAACTTGACCTCGGCCCATCCGCCGATTAGCTGCTCGCCGATTATCTTGTAGACGGCCGAGCCCTTCTTCTTGACGACCTTGCCGTCGCGGAGCACCACGACGCCGCTGTCGATGCCGCCGTAGTTCGGCTGCTTGTTCGCGCGGCGGTTGAACACCTGGTAGTTCGTGATGATGCTCGCCGGGGCGTTGTTGTACTTGACGAGGTAGACATCCTGCGTGAACGGGTTGAGGTGCTGGCGGTTGCAAAGCTCCACGCACAGCGCCAGCTCGCTGTCGGTGGCGTTGGGGCACAGGCGCTCGCGGATGTCCTGCGAGGTGAACTTGACGGGCATGCCCGCATCGTCCTTGAACTCGATAATCTCGCTACTCATCGGCGCTCACCTCGCATCCGTAGAGCTTGGAGATGGTGGCGACGGCGCCGTTCTCGGCGTAGGTGTCATCGCACTTCTTGCCGTACGCGATGATGACGGCAAGGAAGTCGCGGTCGAACTCGATGGGCTTCTCGTCCATCAGTACGGGCGCGACCGCCATGCCGTAGGCGACGCCGCGAAGCACCGCGGGGTCGACCTTCTCCTCGAGCGCCTCGGCGTTGAGCTCCGTGTTGATGAGGACGTTGCCCACGGCCTGCCTCATGAGCTCCTTGAATGCCTTTCGCTTCATTTCATTCTCCGTTTCTACTTTTTCTCTTCGGCTGGGTCTGCCCAGCCGCGATATACCTGTATGTCCATGTGCGGTTCGATGCCGCGCCGACGGGGCCACTTGACCACGTGGACCTCGGCCACCTGGCTGTCGTCGCCCCAGACTGCCCCGTTCATCCCATCCATCACGAGCTTGGCGATGTTGTCCGCATCCGGCTTGAACGTGTTCGGCTCCGACGTGACGCGCTTCGGCCTCGATTTGGGCAGCGGCTCGTACACGTCAATGCGCACCGCGACAGGTACCCTGAACGGGAACAGCAGCCCCTCGAGCTTCGGGTACGCCTCCCGCATGGCACCGAGTGCCGCGTCGCGGATGGCGGCCTCGTTGCGGATGGTCTCGTCGGGCGTGTACATCCGTGCGTGCCTGCGGTCGAGCCTGTGGCGTTGCTTACCCGCCACAAACGGGACGGTGAACGCGAATCGCCTGCCGATCACAGTACCGACCCCATCCCGAGCACAACGCGGATGCCGTCCGCCGCGAGCAGCAGCGCCCGCAGGACGTAGGGCATGAGCGCGTACACCGCGAACAGGAGCGCGATGTACGCAGCGCACCTAAGCAGCCTCGATGCCATGCGTTCCCTCCTCGATCCACTGCTCCACCCATTCCGGGCGCACCATGCGACCCACCTTGCGCCCCTCGGGCAGCTGCGAGCGCAGGCGGCCCGCCTTGCACTCGATGCGCAGCGTGTCGTAGGGCACTCCCGTCACCCTCGACGCCTCGCGCAGCGTGTACATCAGCTTGTGGCGGATGCCTAGCTCGTCGGCCATCTGCTGGAACGTTTTGGCTCTGCTAGAATCCATGAGTGACCTCCTTTCAGGTCTGGAGCCGTCCCCGCTTTCCACACCGGGCGGCTCTTTTTTTGTCGCTTGCTTTCGGGGCCTCGCCCCCGGCACGGCACCGGTAGGGAACGTCCCCGCGGATGGTTATCGGAGAGCCGCGGGGCAACGGTGCCGCCCCGGGGATGGGGCCCGCGGGTTGCCTGTGCGGCAATACCCGCGTGTCCGCGTGACGCACGCGGTAGGCTTCGGGCCATGATTTTGAGAGAGCCGACATACCGACCTAGGCACGCGAGGCGGCGTCCGGGCATCGCCCGGGCGTTCAACCGCCTGTGCGACAGCGAGGCCGCAAGGGCGCTCGCCAACCTAATCGACTGGCTCGACCGCATCGGCTTCGCCCTCGGCCTTCTCGCGCTGCTCCTGAAGCTCTTCCTCTAGAGCCGTGAACTTCAGCGCCATGGCGACGTTGCACGCCCACAGGAGCGCGATCGACAGGCCGGTCCAGTCGCAACGAATTGCGGCGACGACCGCCGCGGCGAGGAACGCGACGAGCCATGCGAACTGGACCGCCGGGATAATGCGCCGTCTCCTTGACTTCACCATCGCTACTCGCCGCCCTTGAGGTGGAAGCGCGTCCACTCTCCCGCGGCGATGCCGACCTCCACCGGCTGGATGTCGGGGTCGATGGCGTCGATGCTGTTCATCACCACCGTGCGCTCGACGAAGCACATGGTCGCCTCGTCGCCGCGCATCAGGTCGCCGAGGCGCCCGCGGGCGTCGAGGAACGACTCGAAGGCCTCGCGGTGCCAGCCGTCCCCGTCGTCACACCAGCTGACGATGGCCTCGATGCCCGAGAAGCCGCGCGGGACCTCGATCTCGAATGACTTCCCGCGGCCGTGCCGGATGTTCTCCCTCTTGGTGCTCATGTCGCCCTCCCCTACAGCTCGAAGTCGGAAAAGTCGCGGGCCTCGACGGGCTCGGCCTCGACCGTGATGGCCTCGGGGATGTTCCAGCCGCCCAGCTCGATGTCGATGTAGTTCTCGTTCATGGTTCTCTCCGTTTCGTTTGTGACTGTAATTTAATTCAAGTCGTTGGCCAAAAAAATAGAATCTCGCGAGACGCCCAAGAAGCGGCAGGCCGCGTCGAATGCGTCGGTAGGCATTCGGTTCGTCTCCTCGTACCGCTGATAAGTGGGGTAGGTGACGCCCATCGCCTCGGCTACGGCGCCCTTCTTGACGCCCTTGCGTTCTCGGACCTCTCTCAACGTCTCTGTCATCCCGTCCTCCTTTCGCTGTAATCATATTACAACACATTCAAGATAATTCAAACTACTTTTTTAATAAAATTAAAGGAAAATTGTAATTTACCTAAAGGGGTGAAAAGATGGACCTCGGGAAGAAGATTCGCGCACACCGCGACGAGCTGGGCCTCACGCAGGCAGAGTTGGCGGACAAGCTCGGTCTTACCTACTCGTCGGTAAGTCAGTGGGAAAGCGGCCGCGCCACGCCGAGGACGCCTATCCTTCGTCAGCTAGCCGACCTCTTCGACACCACGGTAGCCGACCTCATGGGAGAGGACGCCGCCGAGGCCGCCATCAGCGGCACCTCGCGCATGGTCCCCCTGCTGGGCTTCGCCCACATGGGCGAGCCGTGCGACGAGGGGAACCTCGCCGACGAGGTAGAGGTCCCCGCCTCCATCGCCGACGCGCACCCGCGCGGCTTCATGGTCCACGCGCAGGGCGGCTGCATGGACAACCGCTTCCCCCACGACGCCCTGCTGCTGGTCGACCCCGACATGGAGCCGGTCAACGGCCAGCCGGTGCTCGCCGAGACGGCCGACTACGGCGCCGTGGTGCGCAACTACACCCGGGGCCGCTCCACGGTCATGCTCACGGCGGACAGCCACAGCGGCGAGTACGACGACATCCTCGCCGGGCCGGGCGACGAGCCCGTGGTCTGCAAGGGCCGCGTCGTCTGGTACATGGGCGAGCGGGACGAGAGGTAGTAGGAACGGAAAAGAGGTGGGACGCATGAGGCCATTAGCTTTGGATGGCGTGCGGGCATATTACGAATCGGGAAACGGTGCTACCTTCGGCGGCGAGGAGTTTAATGTCTACTGCGACGAGAGCTGCCATCTCGAGCACGATCGCTTCAAGGCGATGTCGCTCGGGGCGGTATGGTGCCCCAAATCGAAAGTCAGGGAGATAAGTAAGCGCCTCGTGGAGATAAAGGCGAGGCATGGCATCGAGATGGGCGCCGAGGTCAAGTGGACGAAGGTGTCGCCATGTAACTACGACCTCTATGTCGACATCATCGACTATTTCTTCGATGACGACGACCTGCACTTCAGGGGTCTTGTAGTTCCCGACAAATCAAAGCTGGACCACGCCCGCTTCAACCAGGACCATGACCTCTGGTACTACAAGATGTACTTCACGATGCTGAAGACGATCTTCTCCCGCGACGCGCGGTATTACGTCTATATCGACATAAAGGACACCCATTCCGGGCGAAACGCCCAGAAGCTCGAGAACGTGCTCGCGAACGATGCGTACGATTTCAACCATGAGATCGTGAGGAGGGTGCAGCCCATACGCTCCGACGAGGTTCAGTTGATGCAACTCGTTGACATCCTTACCGGCGCCATCGCGTATCGCCACAACCACGACGCCATCACGCCATCGGATAGCGTCACGAAGATCAGGCTCATCAATAGAATTATCCAGAGGTCGGGCCTCTCCCTCGTCAAGACATCGCTCCTCAGCGAAAAGAAGATGAACCTACTGGTCTGGCAGGCCGGGGGAATCACATCATGAACTGCTGTTGGATACCGCCCCTAGTCGAAAGGGACAGCTCGCGTCCCTGGAGCGAATACGACGCTCTTGTCTACAGCGTGTTCAGGCATGATTTCATCGAGGGCAGGCCCGTCTACCACGGGAAACCGGTAAAGATACGGTACCAGCCCATGCTGGAGGGACGGGCAGAAGCCTTTTGGCACCTTACCTGCAGGGACTACGATCACAAGTCGGGTCTGCCAGAGGACCGTGTGCCAGATCTCGAAAGGTGCAGGCGCATCAGATGGCCGAAGGCGTTCATCGAGAATGCTGAAAGGTGCCCCAAAAGTCCCGACTGCGGAGGCGTTATAGCCTGGAAGGCGGAGCATCGCGCAAGGAAGAGCCGCAATGGCACCCAGATAAGGGAACGGATTAAGTTTTACCTTGAGGAAGAGAGCTACATTGTCGTATTCGAGCCGAGAGAGCACTACTGCCTGCTGATAACCGCATATTACGTCGACAACGACCACAGCAGGAAGATGATTGAGCGCGAGATGGCGAGAAACCACGCCGAAAAAGCAGGAGGCGCTGTTTGGGCGCCTCCAGAGGACTCCTTCACACACACGGTGGATGAGCTATCCCGATTATCGCCCCATCGCAGCGAAATGTAAATCGAACACGTTGTGGAGATTGGGGGCCGCGGCCGAACTAAGACAGAAAAGGCCGCCCCGTTCAGGCTCAAATCGACCGTAAGGGGCGAGATTCCATGCGTCTACATCTAGGGAGGTGATGCCCATGAAAGCAAAAAATCTCGGGACCGCAGGCTGATGCCGCGGCCCCGAGACTAAGGAGACGGCCCCTGCACTTTGGAACGTGAGACGGGGCCGGAGTCAGAACCGGGCGAAACGGAGAATAAGCCCGCGATCTGAACGGATCTGATTATATGACAAAGAAGCAGCGCCGCCGCGTCTGGGGTTCCGTGACCGAGATGAGGCGCGGCAAGAAGTACGTCCTGCGCTGGATGCAGAACACGCCGCAGGGCCGCAGGCGCAAGACCAAGACCGTGTACGGCACCTATCGCGAGGCGTGCGCGGAACTCGACCGCATCCACGTCGAGCACGCCGACGACGCCCCCGTGCCCACCATAGCCAAGGCCTACGAGACATGGCTCGTCCCCAAGATGGCCGCGCAGGTCGAGGCGGAGACGCTCGCCCCCAACACCCGCGACCTCGTGCTGCGCTCTTGGAAGAACTACGTCGGTCCCCGCTGGGGCGCAATGCCCGTCGACCAGCTGCGCGCCGTCGAGCTGCAGGACTGGCTGCTGACGCTGCCCCCCCGCCCCCCCCGCACCCCAGCGACTCG
>OAWD01000814.1_pt1 | contig 16956 bp, 17 predicted proteins | sample 1495361 | NCBI WGS metagenome assembly OAWD01 (sample SAMEA2580130, study PRJEB22360) | human gut metagenome | biome: human gut; feature: human-associated habitat; material: faeces | place: Denmark | collected 2008/2010 | reverse complement strand
CAATGGGCAGCCCGGTTTCCTTTTTAGCCAAAAGCAGCAGCTCCAGACCATCTGCGCCCATCCCCTGGAATGAGTAAGGCGATGTTCTGGGTTTGAAAGCGCCGCCTCTCAAAAATTTAGCGCCAGATGCTTTGACAGCTCGGGCAATTTCAATGATCTGTTCCTCACTTTCCACAGAACAGGGGCCTGCGATAACGGAAACATGGCCCTCACCGATGAGGTTTCCCTGAACATCAATAATTGAATCATCCGGATGGAAAGCACGGTTTGCTTTTTTGTAAGGCTCCTGTACCCGCATGACCTTTTCAACGATATGATTTGAACGCAGCTTATGGACGTCAATGGTCTGGGTCTCTCCAATTAAACCTAAAATTGTATGATCCACCCCTTGAGAGTAATGGATTTTTAATCCCTGGTTCTCAATGGCAGCGGCCAGTTTCTGTACTTCTTCTTCCGGGGTTCCTGGTTTTACGACAACAATCATTTGTATTTCTCCTTAGGTTTTTATTTGAATTCACGGCCTGCATGTGCACTTGCAGGCATTTTAGGGCAAAAGAAAAGGGAGACTCACCGAGTCTCCCTTAATAAACTGATTTTTCTTCAGTATTGGAAAATTTACAATGCCTCTATGACACCGCAAAACGACTCTCAGGTGAACTTAATTTCATGCACGCAAAGTAACCAGCACCATAATAATAGCCCTGGCTAAAGTAAAAGTATGCATTTAAGCTCATTCTTAAATCCTTCATGACGTTTTTCCTTTACTGAGTTTTTTAAGTTGTTTTTCATTATAGACCTGTTTCCGCGAGTTGTCAACGCGTTTTTGTAAAAATACATTCTCAAAACTTCCTGTTAAAACCGGATGAGCTCCTGATAGATCTTTTCGATGAACTGGTCCGTCATACCGGAGATATAATCAATGATGGCCCGGTAGAAATCCAAAGGTTCTTCGGGGATGTGGTAGATGATCTGGTTTTGCAGAGGACATCCTTCTGTCCGCCGGTCGGTCTGATTCCAGTAGTCGCTGATCCAGTTCATAAAATTGGTAGTTAACAGGGGGAATTGCTTTTGAAAATAGGGAAGTTTCTCCGCAATCTCGCCTCTATTGTAGAGCTCCTTCAGCGCGTCGTACACCCGGTGTATAATCAATTCGCCATAGTCTTTATAGCCGTTCAGCCGCTCGTGATGGTAGATGTTTTTTACATTAAAATCCTGGATATTTTTCAAGACCTCGAAACCCTCGTCAGAAAAACGCAGGCCATTCGCAACAGAGCTGTTTTTTCCAAGGTCCAGGATCAAAAGGTGAATCACCGTGGTGTTGTTGACATTTCCTCTGGATTGTCCCTGCTTTTCAAAATACTCTGCCACGATGCCGTCAAGTATCTCCAGCTGGCCGTCACTCAGAATATCCAGCGTTTGCGCGTCCTCGATGTCACGGCCCAGGTAAGATATTTTGTCGGCCAGCTTAACCACACAGCCCTCCCATGTAAAGGGTGAAAACTGGTTGACGCGCTTAAAGGTTGACAGGTCAATGGCTTCTTCTCTTGGGTACAGGGCGGCCTCGCTGACCTCGCCGCAATGGGAAATAATACCATCCCGCACCCCGTAGGTCAAATCAAGATTATATTTTTTCCGGTCCGGCCCTTCCAGAAGCTCAATATTATCCACAAAGTGCAGCCCGTTTTTTTCATGCCAGTAATACTGACCATTCTGGCCGCTCCACAGCTTCTCATCTCGGACAATGTCATTGAGCACTTTTTCACCGTGATGGCCGAAGGGCGGATGACCCAGATCATGGCCGATGGCAATGGCTCTTGCCAGCTCTACGTTAAGCCCCATGTACTCACAGATGGTGGACGCTACCGATTCCACGTAGTTTACATGCTCGATACGGGTACTGATGTGGTCATTCCCCGGCGAGAAAAACACCTGGGTTTTATGCTTGAGACGCCTGTAGGCTGTACTGTGGAGTATCCGTGTAAAATCTCTCCCAAAGGGTGTGCGGATATCGCCCTCCTTCTGGTACAGCGTATGCTGTCTGGCAGTGGCGGCCTTCCATTTTCCGGACTCTGGAACAGTTGCCACCCTGGCCAGACGCCCCTGTGTATTGATCATTTCCTGTCACCTTCTTTCCGTAAATTCTAAAAAAAGCCCTCCGGGCTTTCCGTCGGGCTTTCTTCCACAAATGGATTCCTCAGGTCCAAATGCTTCCTTAAATTTTATTATACAGCACTTTTAAAAGCCCGTAAAGCATTATTTGCATTGACAAGAATATGGAATAATGGTATATTACATATAATTCTTATTAAATTAATATGTTTTCATGCATTAAGGAGATAAATTATGGATAAAAACTTGAAATTTGAAACCCTCCAGCTTCACGCCGGACAAACCCCAGACCCTGTAACCCATTCTGTGGCAGTGCCCATTTACCAGACCACTTCCTACGCCTTTGACAGCACCGAACACGCAGAAAACCTCTTTGGCTTAAAGGAAAACGGCAATATCTACACCCGTATCATGAACCCGACCTCTGACGTACTGGAAAAGCGTATGGCCGCCCTTGAAGGCGGTGTCGGCGCTCTGGCGGTAGCTTCTGGCTCTGCGGCTATCACCCTGACGATCATGACCATCGCCCAGGCCGGTGACGAAATCGTCGCTGCCTCTACCCTTTACGGCGGCACCTTCAACCTTCTTGACGCGACTCTGCCAAAATTCGGCATCCGAACCACCTTTGTGGACCCGGACGATCCTGCGAACTTTGAAGCTGCGGTCAATGAAAACACCAAAGCCATTTACATCGAATCCCTCGGCAACCCCAGCATCAACATCGTCGATGTCGAGGCTGTTGCGAAAATTGCCCATGACCATAAAATCCCGCTGATCATCGACAACACCTTTGCCACCCCTTATCTTTTCAGGGCACTGGATTTTGGCGCGGACATTGTGGTTTACTCTGCCACCAAGTTCATCGGCGGCCACGGCACCACCATCGGCGGCGTCATCGTGGATGGCGGTACCTTTGACTGGGCAGGCAGCGGCAAATTCCCGGAATTCACAGAGCCTGACGAAAGCTACCACGGCATTGTCTACACCCGGGATGCCGGTGAGGCTGCCTTTATCACGAAGGCCCGCGTCCAGATGCTCCGGGATACTGGCGCCTGTATCAGCCCGTTCAATTCCTTTTTGCTGCTTCAGGGCCTTGAGACCCTCTCGCTGCGGCTGGACCGCCATGTGGAAAACACCCGCCGGGTCATTGACTTTTTATCCGGCCACCCCGCAGTTACCTGGGTAAATTATCCTGACCAGACAGACAGCAAATACCATGCTCTGGCAAAAAAATATTTTCCCCGCGGCACAGGATCCATCTTTACCTTTGGCATTAAAGGCGGCATTGAGGCTGCACGCAGGTTCATCGATCATATCCAGATTTTCACCCATCTCGCCAACGTAGCGGACGCCAAGTCCCTGGTGATCCACCCGGCGACCACGACCCACCAGCAGCTTTCCGGCGACGCGCTGCTGGCAGCCGGCATTACAGAGGATATGATCCGCGTGTCTATCGGTCTGGAAAACGCCGGCGACTTGATCGGCGCCCTAGACGACGCGCTGAAGCTTTCACAGAAATAAAAACAGGGAGAGTATAATCAAATGAAAGTCTATGAAGAATTAACCGAGCTCATCGGCGGCACACCGCTGCTGAAGCTTAACCACCTGATGGAAAAGGAGGCGCTGGAGGCTAACCTTTTCGGCAAGCTGGAATTTTTCAATCCCGGTGGCAGTGTCAAGGACCGGATCGCCCTGTCCATGATCCTCGACGCAGAGGAGAAGGGCCTCCTTGCTCCCGGCGGCACGATCATTGAGCCCACCAGTGGCAATACAGGCATTGGCCTGGCTTTGGTGGCAACCCTCAGAGGGTACCACCTCATTCTGACCATGCCGGAAACCATGAGCATTGAACGGAGGAGCCTGCTCAAGGCTTTTGGCGCAGAAATCGTCCTGACCGATGGCGATATGGCCATGCAGGGCTCCATCGACAAGGCCAGAGAGCTTAACCAGAAGATTCCAAACTCCATTATTCTGGAGCAGTTTGAAAATCCCGCCAACCCCATCGCCCATGAAAAGACCACCGCTGTCGAAATTTTAGATGACCTGGACGGAAGCGTGGATATCTTTGTGGCCGGCGTTGGCACAGGCGGCACCCTCGGCGGCGTGGGAAAGGGGTTAAAGGAAAAAAATCCAGACGTGCAGATCATTGCTGTGGAGCCCTGGAGTTCACAGGTGTTAAAGGGTGAGCCCGCTGGCTTTCACGCCATCCAGGGGATCGGCGCAAACTTTGTTCCAGCGGTCCTGGATCTTGACATCATCGATGAGATCATTCCAGTCAAGGATGAAGACGCCTATGCCTACGCCCGTGTGTTAACCAAAACTGAGGGCCTTCTGGTCGGTATTTCCTCCGGCGCCGCGGTCTGGGCAGCCATAGAGCTTGCCAGGCGGCCAGAAAACGCGAAAAAAAACATTGTTGTCCTGATGCCCGACACAGGAGAACGCTATTTATCCACACCGCTTTTTAATTAAATAAAGCCCGGGCAGGCCGGATTGCAAGGCGCAGCAATCTGGCCTTAACCGACATTAACTAAAAAAGGAAGTGACTCTATGCCTATTAAAATCCCAGGCGATCTGCCTGCTTTTCAGATTCTCGAGAATGAAAACATCTTTGTCATGGACCAGGACCGGGCAACCACACAGGATATCCGTCCGCTGAAAATCGCCATCATGAACCTGATGCCCACCAAGATTGTTACCGAGACCCAGCTTCTGCGGCTCGTGGGCAATACCCCTATCCAGGTGGATGTCACCCTTTTGCAGTCCGATACCCATGACTGCAAAAATACCGACCAGGCGCATCTGGATACTTTCTATAAAACCTTCAGCGATGTACGCTACGAATACTTTGACGGCCTGATCATCACCGGCGCGCCCATCGAGACCCTCCCCTTTGAGGAAGTGGACTACTGGGACGAGCTGGTGGATATCATGGACTGGAGCCTGACCCACGTCTATTCCACGCTTCACATCTGCTGGGGCGCCCAGGCGGCTTTATACCACCACTACGGCGTACCCAAGCACAACCTGGACCACAAGCTCTTCGGCGTTTTCGAACACCATCTTGAAGAAAAATACATTCCGCTTTTCCGCGGCTTTGATGATATTTTTTACGTGCCCCACTCACGTCATTCCGAGGTACGGCGCGAGGATATCGAAAAGGTACCAGAGCTCTCCATGATGGCCATGTCCGACGACGCGGGCGTATACATTGTAACCGCCAGGGAAGGGCGGCAGATCTTTATCACAGGCCACAGCGAATACGACTGGGATACTCTGAAAAAAGAATACGACCGGGATGTCTCTCAGGGGAAGCCCATCAACGTCCCAAGCAATTATTACCCGGGCGATGACCCTTCGAAAAAACCCGTGGTGCGCTGGCGAGGCCACTCCAATCTGCTGTTTTTCAACTGGCTCAATTATTACGTTTATCAGGCAACGCCCTACGACCTGGATAACAATCCGGATTTTAGCTAAAGTAAAAGTCTTACCAGATATTGCAAACTATCATAAACTATCGTGAAATATCATAGTTTGATAGAAAATTGGCGTAAAAATGGCGTAAATAGTATTTGTAAGGCGTAAAAACGATGTACTTTCTCTACTTAACAGTTTGTACCATCGCGCATTCAATTTTCAAAAAATACTTAACACTAATCCTAGTAAATAAAAAACAGATTACCTTTTGATTTTTTAAAGATAATCTGTTTTTTTGTTTTCCGTAAAGAAAGGATTAAATATATCGTGTTCACCGATGCCGATGATCAAATAGGACTATATAAAGGAGACTTTTAGAATGACACCTGAACAGTATGAATCACTATATAAAGACTGTAAGAGACCATGATATTTAAATAATTCAGATCGCCATTTTCAGTTGATTTTATCTGACGAATTGCCGAACAGGAAATGTCTATAATTAATGCTCTGTTTTTTGTAAAGAAAACCGTCTCAAAATTGACGCAGAAAATGAAAATTCCAAAAACAACTCTCAATAGTCAAAAAAATTTTTAATACTTTAAAAGCATCGTTTAAAATTCAATATTTTGCAACAATAAATTTTATAATTGTCATGTTTTAATTTTGAAGATCAAATAAATAGACACATAAATTTATTAGTTACTAATAAAAAACTGGATAATTGACCTTTCTAATTTTACATGATAATTTTATTAGCATAGTATTATTTTAAAAGGAGATATATAAACAACATGAAAAAATATTCCAGATGCTTATTCTATTTCTTAGGAATTATTATTCTTTCATTAGGGTTAGTGATCAATACTAAAACTGGCTTAGGGGTAGCCCCACTACTTTCCGTGGCTTTTTGTACTTCGACTATTTTTAATGTAAGTTTAGGATCAATGATATTTTTAGCATATACCATCTGTGTCTTGGGGCAATGGATACTTTTTAAAAAAAATTTTAAATTAATTAATTGGCTTCAAATTATTATTAGTTTAGTTATCAGTTCTTTGGTTGATTTTTTTAGCAGTATCATTAATATTGTTGTGGAAAGTCTTTTTTCAAGTATCGTTCTTCTGGTATTTGCGATTGTCTTTACAGGCATTGGCACTGCACTAAGCGTTGCAATGAATTTTATACCCATTGCGCCCGATGGTTTAGCACATGCAATTGGTGATAAAGCGAATAAAGGATTTGGTCTTGGTAAAAATATTTTTGATTTTACTTGCGTTGCTATTACAATTATTATTAATTTGATTTTCAAAACACCAATGCTTGGAATAGGAGTTGGTACCATTATTGAAATGATTACGGTTGGAAGAATTATTTCATTTGCCAATAAATCATTTATTCCAAAGCTTCTTGATTATGTTAATTAATAAAAAAGCTTTGTTAGAATGCACATTCTAACAAAGCTTTTTTCTAGCTCTGAAAATAAAGAAATAATATTAATCTTTATTAATTCATCTCCATGAGTTTTTTCTCTAGATCTTCTTTTTGATATGTATTATACCAATATGATAGCTCCAAAATTATTTTCCATAGTTCAAATGCTTTATATGTAGCTGAGTATTCGACTCTAACAGGAACTTCTGGATATGTTTTTTTGATAACTAATCCATCTTTAGTTAGCTCTTTCAATGATGAAGAAAGCATATAATCTGTTATTCCATATTCTTCAAGCGCATGTTTTATCTGAGAGTATCTCATGCTTGGTTGCTTTAAAAGCCTCGTTAAAATGGCATGTTTCCATTTTCCTCCAATAAGAGTAAGCGCCTTTTCAGCTCCCCAATACCCTAATGGTGCGGATTCCACATTTTGATAAAGTGCCAAAAATTCTTTTTCTTCCGAATTAATGAGTTTTTCTAACAAATCCAGTTCTTGTTTACATTGTCGAAGCTGCCGTTCTATATATTCTTTTGAGTCTCCATTCATTTTTTCACCCCTTATTTTTTAATTCAGTATAGATTATATAGTCTTTCTTTGCAATATGAAATTTATAAGTTAATATTTATTTTATCTGTTTATTATAAAAAACTGCATAATTGACATCGCTTTCATACTGTGATAATTTTATCTATGTAAACAGCGCTGAACAAATAATTAATCACAAGGGAGATACCAAGATGAAAAAAGATATTGTTTTAATGAGTATTATTAGTTCATTACCTTGTGCAGTAGTGAGTATGATATATACAATTTTACCTGCACCGATAAATGGTTTGCTTTGGTGTATGTTTGTGGGATATTGTACAACTAATTGCGTGGGGCCTTCTGTCAAAAAAATCCCCAATATTTTAAGCTGTTATGCTGTTGGTGTCTTATGGGCACTTGCTTTTCATTATGGATGTGTTCTTTTTATGGAATTAGGTCTTTCATTTACTATTTCAATGTTATTGAGCGTTGAAATTGTTACTTCGCTTCTCGTTTTTGTACATGTAGCTCTTTTGCAAAATACCTGGGCAAATATTATTCCTTTGCTTTTTCCGTCAATTTTTACAATTTTTGCATGCAAAGCAGATTTTAGTGTCTATCCGTTTATGATTTTATCAATTATTATTGGTTCATTAACAGCTACGTTTGCAGATCCATTCTGTAATTTAATTTTAAAATTAAAAGAAGATACGCCAGAAATAAATGAGGATCAATTAGAAAACGAGTAATTAATTTATAATAAAAAATTCAAAGGGAGAAAATAAAATGATTAATAATCCATTAATGAAAGAACGCATCAAGCTATTTAAAGATACGGTTAAAGCTAAAAACAACAAAAGAGTTTTAAATATTGGCAATGTGTGGGCATGGTCAGTCTGCGATAACGGGTACCCATTAAATACGATTGCCCGGGACTATGACATGCGTTTGAAAAGTATTAGTGAATTTCAAGAACGATACAACTTTGATTTTTATACTGATTTTTGGTCTTGTAATCCAGTACTGATTACAGATGAACTCGGTGGTAGCGCTTGCCAGTTAATTGATGAACCCTTTAATGTTATCACGGATGATTATAATTATATGGAAGTTCCTGATGATTATGACCTTGCAATAAACAATTACAAAGAATTTGTCTGGTCTAAAATCATTCCAAGAAAGTATCCTAAGCTGCTTGAAGGGAATGCCATCGAAATGTTAAAAAAAGCAGCTGTTGAATTAGATGCCTATTTTAAGTACAATAACGATGTTTATGAATTAATGAAAGAAAAATATGGAACAATGTCCTTTTTTGCAGGTAATGCAGAATTTTTGACTTTTTATCTTCAAAATTTATTTACAGACTATCGAGGTATGCAAGGCCTTTCTAAAGACATAAGACGATATCATGATAAAGTGCTAGAAGCATGTAATTACTTTGGTGTTCTTGGAATTGATACTGCATCTAAAACAGTGGGTTCGGATCCTGAAAAGCCAAGTGATTATACTTGGCGGGGACTTGCTCAGACATTTTTGAGCCGTAAGCAATTTGAAGAATTTGTTTATCCACAATTGAAACAATTATTTGATTATGCAGAAAAATATGATAAAATTATTTTTTGTTTCTGGCAGGGAGAAAACTCACGATTTTATGATTATTTAAAAGAAGCACCGGAAGGTCATTTTGTATATTATTTTGAAAAGGATGACCTTTTCAAAGCAAAAAAATTTTTTGGAAACAAAGTTGCTTTAGGTGGGGGGATGCCGAGTCTTATGCTTAACAATGGAACATCTCAAGAGTGTGTTGATTACGCCAAAAAGCTTATTGACGAATTAGCCTATGATGGGAATTATTTCTTTGGAGCAGATGTCATGTTGTCTTATCCGAACGATTGTAAGCGAGAGAACCTTTTAGCTGTTAACGAATTTGTTTCGAACTATAGATATTAAATGAGGAGATACCAATATGGAAAATAAAAAACTATTTGAAAATTTAGAAGGTTATGAATACTTTAAAAGTCAACTTGACAATATTCCCGAGGAACAAAGAGAAGCATATGCATTGACCTTTATCACTCTTATTGTTAACGGTTTCCTATTTTAAATTCCCCCTTTAAACAAATCGTAAATTGTTTAAAAAGAGGGGAGATTTATAAAGATTTGGGGAATGCGCCTATAAAGTCTTTGAAACCTAAGTTAATATTATTAAGGTGTTCTAATCTGATAATAAGTATAGATTTATATACTCATATACTAGATGATAAAAACAAAACGCGATGATAAAATTAAACCAGTTACTTGATTCTTTTTTCTCCTCTGTATCCATCTCATCAGAGCACTTTTTTATTACGTTTATCAGGCAACGCCCTATGACCTGGATAACAATTCGGATTTCTCTTAAAACAAATAAAAACGAAAAAAGCAGCCCGCCATGGCTGCTTTTTTACGCTGCAAAAACAATGTTTAGTCTGCTTTATTCAAACAGCACTTCTTATACTTTTTTCCGCTGCCGCAGGGGCAGGGATCATTCCGGCCAACCTTTGGCGGGGCGATGATGGGCTGCTGTTTTGGCGGTTCACAGGAAAAATCAGGCGCCTCTGTCACCGTCGTATAGCGGTCCTCCGCGCTCCTGCTGATGGCCCGGCTTTTTTCCAGCCATTCGTCCGCTTCCTCCGTTTTGCCAAGAATGGTGCAGACCTCGGCGATCTCGTCATACAGGAGGTCGATATCCCGGTAGTGGAGCAAATCCAATTCAGGCTGCTTGGCGCATTCTGCCAGCACGGTATCGATTCCCCTTTTATAAATGGTGTAAGCCCTCTCATTATCGTCACCGTGCCTTCCGCCATATTCTCTGGCGTAGCCTGCCCAGAGATAGACATCTTCAGGATCTTCCTCGAGCATTTTTTCAAAAAGGGCGTCTCCCTCTTCACGCTTTCCCAGTAAATAATAAAGCTCTGCCAGGTTCTGCTCAATATCTCCCGTGCTCCAGGACCGCTCAAACTCCCCGAGCATCGTCGTGCAGAAGATTTCCCGCTCCCGCGCTTTACCTCTTCCGGAATTTAAAAACACCATCTCCAGATCGCCAAGCCAGTTCCCAAAGCTGACACATGCCCTGCTATTCGCCTTGCTGTCAAGGCAGGCCAAAAAATTGCGGCTCCCCGTTTTACGGTTTTCCTCAACGAACTTCTCCCATATCGGGTACCAGACATCAATGGTTTTATCGATATTTTTTTCTACGAAGCTATACCCTCTCCGCATTTCCTTCATCAAATCGGCTGTTTCTTTTTCTGTAAACATTTTTTCCCCTTAATCTGCTTTAATTTGTAATGGTTTAATCATAATACATTTCGAAGTAAATTATACTTACAAAAAAATTATTTCCGAAATGCTTTAAAATTTTATTTTACCGGTTCGGCCGTTTCAGGCGATGCTGCCGTCTCCTCCTCCAGATCTTCGGTTTCTTTTCTCTGATAACTCAGTCCTTCTTATCACTTTCACGCGGATTTGGATTTACATTTGCCTCGTTTTCTGCAGCCTGCGCATGGATCGAGAATTTCAGAAAGCACCCGCTCGTCAAGTGTTTCTATTATTTCTTTTTCTTTATACAAAATGTTATAAGCCTCATACTTTCTGTGATTCCGAATTTCCCTTTCGCACTGTGCTTTCAGGTCTTTATTTGTTCTATGCCAATAGTCCATTTCCTCATCTTTTCCGAGGCTTTCGCACAGCGCTGCAAAGCCCGCTATAAAAATATCCGCGCCGTTTTCTATGAGTATGCTGGCATCCATTCTGCTGTTCAAAAATGCCGCCGCACCTCTTTCACAGATACGGTAAGCCTTGTTCATATCTTTCTTTGTTTCTTTTTTCGTATAGTGCTCAGCGTAGCGCTGCCAGCCAAAAAAATTCACCGGATAATCTGCAAGCGCGTTTTCCACCAGCCCATTGGCTTCATTTTCTTTGCCCTGCAGATAAAAAAGATCGGCCAGGTTAACCTGAAAAACGTTCCGGATATTGCCTGTATCAAAATCATTCATCATAATTTTGCAGAACTCTTCCCGCTCCTTCTCCCGATTGCGTCCGGACCAGAAAAAAGCCGACACCAGATCATCAAACCAACCGCTGATTTCCATCGCTTTCCAATAATCCCTGATGCCTGCATATAAATAGGTGCTCTTCATTGCTTTACTCTCATTTGCAATTTTCAGGAAAACCGAATACCAGATATCGATCGCTCTGTTTGCATCGCTCTCATACAATTCATCCCCCTGAGCAATTTCTTCCAATAGCACGTCTGTTTCAATTTCTGTAAACATATTAAATCCCCTTACTTTTGTAATGGTTTAATCTTAGCACAGCAAGAAATAAAAGTAAATCATTTCTCATAAAAAATTATTTTTCTTAAAGATAACTATGTTTTGTTTTTAACAATCTTTCTCCTTATTCCCTCCTGATATGCCATTGTCAGACGCTTTTCTTTATGATATGCTTTTCATACGGAGGTTTGACATGAGCTATGACACTAAAAAAATGAAGAAAAGGATGCTGGCTACACGGCTTATCCTGGCTTTGATTCTCACCGCATTTTTTATCTATTTTGTCTATCAGATTGCTTTGGAGGATAAGGGGGACGCGCCGCAGCAGGCCTCCACCGAGGCTGAGGACACCTTTGTGTCCTGGATGAACAACAGCCTGTACAGCAGCAATAATTATTCTATCCGCCTTTATCTGACCGGCGGCTGTCCTGAGGAGACCCTGGATTTTTCTTCTTTAGAAGACCTGCCCTTCTGGAACTGGGTGAACGCCATGGCAAAAGGTAACGGCGGCCCGCTGGACATCGCTGTGGACCGGGTAAATAAAACAGCCGCTTTCAGCAACGGCGGAGAATACCAGTTTCTGTCCGTTAAGGACGGCCGGCTTTTGTTCAGTTTGCCCCAGGAAGACGGCAGCTACAGCACGCTGCAAACCAGCGACCCGGAAACTCTGCGCGCCGTTGACGGCATCCTGTTTTTAGACGATCCCGAATTTTTCAAGGCCTATGGAAAAACAATCCTGAGACCAGAGCCCAGCCCGGTCAACACTTCAAAGCCTGTCACCCTTGAACGCACAGTAAAAAGCGAGGGCTTCTGTCAGCCTTTTCTGCAGAACAGCGGCAGAATCCTTGAGGGACGTGACAGTATAAAAGGAAACTGGTCCTACAGCGATTATCCTGAAAAAACGCTGGCGATTTCCGGAAATTTTTCTTATTATCTGGACACAGTCAATGCGCTTTTACATAACCTTCCCTTTGAGGATGACAATCATTTCAGGTGGCCTGGCAGCATTTCCACTGAACCGCCGCAATGTTCGATACAGATTGTTTACAGCCAGATCAACCATACAGGCCCCATCGAACATAATTTTTAACCAATAAAAAAGCTTCGCCGGACAGCGAAGCTTTTTTATTTTAATTCTCTTTGAAATAAATGAATTGGTTTTTTCCGTGAGCCTTTGCAAAGTACAGCGCCTGATCAGCCTTACCCAGCAGTTCTTTATAGGTTGTTCCGTTTTCCGGGAACAGGGCAATGCCGATACTGCCGGAAATGCAGTATTTTTTCTGGACTCCGACGCGGCAGCTCTCAAAAATTCGGATGATCTCCTGCGCCTTTCTGGTCACCACCTCTGTATCCTGAATATTCTTCATAAGCACGACAAACTCATCGCCGCCGATTCTTCCCACAACGTCGCTTTCTCTGAAAATACCGGAAATTTTCCTGGTAACCTCCCGCAGGACCCGGTCTCCGGAGATATGCCCAAAGGTATCGTTGACCTGTTTAAAATCATCCACGTCAATCATCAAAAGCCCGGCCCTCTGGACGCCGGCGTTTTCTTTCATCCAAAGCTGAATACGACTTTCCGCCGCGCCCTTATTGAAGGTCTGAGTCAGAAAATCTTTTTCCGCGGCTTCCATGATCTTTTCCTTTTCCCGTATTTCCTCATCAATATCCATCAGGATACCAATGCCCTTGCTGGGCGCTCCGTTTTCGTCAACAATCAGGCTGACCCGGGAACGGCACCACAGCGGGTAATGGCTGCTGTCATACACGCGGAACTCGCCTTCGGCATAGGGCTCTCCGCCAGCAATTTTCCTGTAGGTCTGCAGGAACACCGCCTCATCGCTTTCGGGCACGCCCCCGGCCTCAATAACCGCCTCGGGAAAATGCTCGCTGGGGGACTCAAATCCAAACTTTTGCCTGAACGTGTCCGAATGATAAATATGCCCGGTTTTTATATCCCACTCAAAAATAATATCCTTTGACTGAGCCATGACGATTTCATAGCGCCGCTCATTGGTTTCAAGCTCCTGATGGGCCCTGCGGAGCTCTTCATTTTTCCGTTTCTGGATTCCGAGGACATAAAGACAGAGCACGGTAAATACACCGAAGAGAATGCAGCAGAAAACCGCAGCCTGCATGACCAGACCTGCCGCCCGGCTCTCAACCACCTCATTGGGCACCACTGAGAGCAGATACCAGTCGTTAATGCCCACTGGCAGATAGCGCATAATGCGCCTTGTGCCGTTCCACTCATAGGACACACTGCCGCTTTTGCCCTCCAGCATATTGACCTGCATGGTCTGGAGGGCAAAGGGGTCCTCAAAATAAGAGTCCTCAAAATCCGTATTCAGATTTTTCAGTGTTTTATCGGCATTCTCATTATTAGAGGTGACAAAAACCTCGCCATTGCGCCGGGCCATATAAGAATAACCCTTTCCGTCAAAGGTGTTGACATCCAGAAGCTCGGTCAGATCGGTCAGATAATACCGGCCCATGACCGCGCCAATGATGGCGCCCTCCCGGTAAACCGGAACAGCCATCACAATGGACTCCTCCATGTTGTCCTTTGGCATTGTCGGGTTTGAGATGACAGGCACACCCACCATGGCGTACCGGAAGTGCTCCTTATCTGACACGTCAAAGGTGTAAACGGCATTGTCCTTAATCTCATAGGCTACTCCGTCTGCCCCGACCACAGCCACATCTCTGAAATCAAGTGCTTCATCGGTCTGCCGCAGCGCCTCCATAATCTGGTCATCGCCCAGCGCCAGGTCTGTCGCGCCAATGACCACTGCCGCGGCCTTAAGATTTTCAATATCATCATCAAATTTTTGCCTGATCAAAGCAGCGCTCTGGATTCCAACCTCCTCCAGGTACTGCCCAGTTTCCTCTGATACTTTCCTCTCAACGGATTTAACATATATAAAAGAAACGCCAATCACAACCAGAACCGCCGCAATGACAATAACGCCACTGCGCAGCCAGCCGGAGCGTCTGCGCTTATCTCTCATCCCTACGCCTCGTTTTTCCAATCTTATGATCTGATAAGCTCAGTATATCGGAAGTCCTATTATAAGTCAATGACTGTGGGCACCTTACTGATTTATTCTAACTGAACGGATAATATTGAATATCCGTATTTTTCTGCCGCACCGCAAAATTTTTGACGTCCTTTATAATTTTGTCCACAAACTGTCAATTTCAGAAAATTGACAATTCCTTTCTGCACATTGACGGCTTTTAAAATTCTTTGTAAAATCATACCAACGTACGAATATCTGATATTTAGCGACATGCCATTTTAAGGAGAGGTACATGAATACTCTATTCACTCTAAAAAAATATTTCACAGCGGTTAATAAAGAAAAATGGTCCTGGTTTGTGACGCTTCTGGTACCAGCGATTATAATGCTGATCCCTGAAAATGAGGTATTCACCCATGAAATAAAGATTTTTTCAGCCATCACCTTAACGGCTATTTTTATATTTGCTTTTGGGTACATTCCCCAACTTGTTGTTGGACTCATTCTGCCCATATTTTATAATATTACAAATCTCGCCCCCACAGAGGTTGTATTTTCTCCCTGGACGAGCACAGTTCCATGGATGTTTATGGGCGGCATGATTCTTTCAAACATTCTCATGCGGACTGGCCTTCTTAAAAGAATCGCTTATATGCTTATTGAGCACGCAGGCAATACTTATTACAAGCTCCTGCTCTCTATTACGCTCTCCGGATTTATCATGAATTTTCTGGCACCGGGGGAGAGCTATATCCCAATGGCCATGCTCACCTATGGTATCTGCGCAGCGCTGGAACTTGGAAAATCATCTACCTCTGCCGGGATCATGCTGACGGGATTTTTCTCGTCCTATATGCCAAAGTATTTTATCTACAGCAGTGAAATCAATAACCTGCAGACATTAGGCTCAACAGTGACTCAGACACATCTGACCTTCTTTCAGTACTTTTATCACAATATCCCCAGTATCCTTTGGATTTTTATTCTTGTCTTTGTTACCGCCCGGCTCACAAAGCCGGAGCATAAGCTGAACGCAGTGCATCACGCTCAAAATGAGCTTGCGCAGATGGGGCCTATGACAAAAACAGAGAAAAAAACAGCGCTTGTCAGCGCTCTGGTCTTTTTGTATTTCCTGACCTCGGGCCTTCATCATCTGCCTCTTGCCTGGGGATTCCCTTTAGTCGCACTGATTTTCTTCCTTCCTGGCGTAAAACTTGGCAGGCCAGAGGATCTTACTTCTGTCAATTTTGGGATGATTGTTTTTATTGCCTCCTGCCTGTCCATCGGTTACGTGGCTAACTATATTGGATTCGGCAGTCTTATTGCCGGACTGATCCTGCCTCACCTCAGCGCTTCAAACATTACACTTACCCTCATGATTATCTGGATAATCTGCGTCGTTACCAACTTCGCACTGACCCCTCTGGCAATCTGGGCCACCTATACGGTCCCTTTTGTACAGGCTGCGCAATCACTCGGCATTAACGCTCTGGTGGTCTATTACCAGATGTATCAGGCTTCCTGCCAGGTCCTTTTTCCTTATGAATGGGCGCTCCCTCTTTTCTATTTTTCTTTTGGCTTAATTAAGACAAAGGACTATACCAAAATTTTTGGAACGGTGATGATTCTTAACTTTTTTTACATGCTTTTGGTTTATATTCCATACTGGCGGCTGATCGGTTTGATTTAGGCCTTTTGAATACGCTGTCAATTAAGTGTCAACCGCTGTAAATTGACAAGTCTTCTTATTTCGTTGATTCGTAATTACAAGATAATATATAATTCAGTCAGGCCATTGCAATGGAGAAAAATTTGAACTTCAAAAATCATTTGAATATGTGAGGATAATAAAATGAGTGATCAAAAAATGACCAGCGCCCAGGAAAAAAAGGCGGAAAGAACAAAGTTATTCGAGGATGTATACAGTGGTATTATCCCCAAACGTGTACCGATTAAAGCCTCAATGACCCTTGAGGCCGCTCTGGAGTATTCAGAAATTCCTGTCGGTAAAACGCTTTGGGATCTCGACCCTGAAAATATAACCACAGCCATGGATCGCGTCTGTGAGTTCATCCCATCCGATACACCGGCTGGCGGCGGGACTTTTAAAAAACCCGCCGTTTTTGCATTGAATT
>OAWD01000791.1_pt1 | contig 17363 bp, 30 predicted proteins | sample 1495361 | NCBI WGS metagenome assembly OAWD01 (sample SAMEA2580130, study PRJEB22360) | human gut metagenome | biome: human gut; feature: human-associated habitat; material: faeces | place: Denmark | collected 2008/2010 | reverse complement strand
CCTGTCGCTGACGATACCCCCTTGTATCCTGTCGCTGACGATGCTCCGTAGTTTCCTGTCGCTGACGATGCTCCGTAGTGTCCTGTCGCTGACGATGCTCCGTAGTCCCCTGTCGCTGACGATACCCCCTTGTATCCTGTCGCTGACGATGCTCCGTAGTTTCCTGTCGCTGACGATGCTCCGTAGTCCCCTGTCGCTGACGATACCCCCTTGTATCCTGTCGCTGACGATGCTCCGTAGTTTCCTGTCGCTGACGATACCCCGTAGTCATCATCAGATCCTTTTTCTTCCTTGATTCTTTCCCTTATGTAATTAATGGACGCTTTTACCATTCCTGCAATATTGATTTCAGCTCCTATCTTCATTTTTGTGGATGCTACTTTACTATCATCCCCTCTTCTCGACAAATCTCCACTCTGCTCAACCTCATAGTAAACTGAATGTGCCGGATCGTAGTATGAAAAGCAGTCAAGCGGATACTCGCAGGCGTGCATCCCACATTCACATGATTGTGCTCTATCTTCTTCATATTCTTTCCCTACCTCATATTGTTTTCCTCTGCATGTTAGGTCTCTATTAAAACCCTTATAAGATTTTATTACTTCACTCATTCACTTTTCCTCCAATCATTTGATATATGATTCTACAAGTAACTTCCGTGCATATTTTATGCTGCTGTTGATCTGTGTCTTTTTCGGTATGGGCTTGTATTTGTTGTATACTTCGTTCCACTTTTCCCATGTGAACCCTTTCCCGGCTTTCTCTACTTCCGCACACTCTTTTTCGTATTCCTCAAGTCGCTTTTTCTCCGTCTCACAGCGTGTCAAGATCTCTATAGCAAGTGTTAAATTGTCCATTAATTCTTCTCCTTTCTCACAAGCTCATTTCACTTGCCATCTTTATTCTCTCTATTGATTTTTTCTCTTTATCCATTTTTTCTAAGAAGCCCGGTATACCCTTGCCCCGGCCGGAGGCTGGCTCCTTTCTACTCTTTTTTGATTCTTTCAATCTGTCTATCCAATTTCTGTTCAATGATTTTCGACAACTCTCCTTCCCCCACGCCAAGAAGATATTTTATCTGCCAGATCATAATCACCGTGTCTGCCATCTCTTCAATAATATGCTCATATTCTGATCCAGCCGAGTATTCAAGTGGGTGACTCTTTCTCCATCCTTTGTTAATCGCCACTGTCAACTCCGCCATTTCTTCGATAAGCTGTCGACTCTGCGGTTCGTATCCGTAATGATCAGCTATGTATTGTATTTTCTGCTCTGTTGTCATATTGTCACCTCATCATCTTCTGGCATCTGGAACACCGGAACATAATCATAAGCACCTTCATGGTACGTTTCTTCGTATTTATTCCCCTCATATGCATCACAGATCATATCCAGCACCTTAATCGCTTTCTCTCTGGTTGAATATCTGCCGACTATTGATTGAGTCGCTTCATGTACAGTTGCAAAAATATTCTTATTGGCAGAAATAGAACCATTAAGCATAACACTGAACGCAAACTCTCCCACTGGAATCAACTGTACTTTATTCTGACTTCTGATTAACATTTAATTCACCTCAATCCCATACTCTTCTTTCAGCACACCGATAAAATCATTCACACTCTCTACATAACCACTGTTATACGCCTCCAACTGTTTTTGAGATTCGTCTATGAATTTATCCAATTGCTCCGTTGTAAAGTCAAACTTATCTGCAAGAACCATAAGCGATATAATCAGATTCGCTTTACCTGCCGCACTAATCAGCATATTTTCTTTTCTCTGCTGTGTTAATTTTGCTAACGCCGGATTCATTCCTTTTCTCAGTATCATTTTTCACTTCGCCTCCTATCCTTGTGAACTCTGTCTAATGCATTTGTGATTCCAATGGCAAATTCACGGGCATACGGTGTTTTGTATTTTCTGTAAAATTCATCTGTCTTACCGATAACCTCTTGCCAATACTCATCCGTATCTTCCGGCTCCCATATCTCCTGCGCAAGTTTCCAGAAATCTTGAAACATCTGCCATTCTTCAGATCCTTTTACAATCTTCTTTCCTGCCATATTACTTAAACGGACAATCATCATCATTGACTCTTGCCCACTCCTGCGCCTCCTTTACAGATTCTTCGGATTCAACAAATTGCATCAAATCACCGTCAAACCTTAATATCTCTTTTCCTGGTCTTCCCTGTCGATTCTTTTCTACCTTGCATCCCTTTTTTGAATTATCGTCTTGGGATATATTCCAGAGAAGCATAATTACACTCGCATCCTGCTCAATGTCTCCAGCCTCCCTAAGTTCTGCCATTGTCGGCTCTTTCGTCTCACGGGCCTCAGATACACGGTTAAGCTGTGATAGTGCAATGATCGGAATATTTAGCTCCATTGCCAGAGCCTTGATTGCCTTAGAAATGGATCCAACCTCCGCATACCGATTTCCCCGGTAAGACTTGTCCGCTTTCAAAAGTTGCAGATAATCGATTATGATAATGTCATATCCCATGTGTCTGCTTTCAGATCGGATCTCACTCATCGCCTTACTACCTGTGGTAATCACGATACTGTCACGCTTCATAAGCTCCTCATTTGCCCTGTCAAACCGCTCTTTCTCGTCACCAAGGAATTTCTTCGCCCTCCGTAATCTCGTCAGCCTAATTCCACTCTGCGCCACAATAAAGCGCTCATACACCTGTTTTTCCTGCATTTCCAGATTGTAAAATCCGATTCGTTTCCCACGTGCCGCCATGTTCGAGGTAATCTGCGTAACCAAAGCAGACTTCCCCACTCCGGGACGTGCTCCGATCACAATCATGTCTCCACCTTCCAGGCCTCCTAAAAGATCATCCAGCTTAGAAAAACCAATGTACATCCTCTCGTCTTCTCTGTCGCAAAAATATTTATCCCTGTTTTCCTTGACGATCTCCGGCAATGACTTTGATAAGACCTGCTCTCCTTCCTGCAACGCTTCTAAGTCCCGGATCAGATCTGCGATCTGAATATCAATCTGTCCAGCGTCCGGAACCATTCTTTGTATCGTTTCTCTAAGTCTGCGTGTCTTATAATCCCTCAGAAGCACATTCGCATGGCTTTTGATCGTTGCACTTGTCAAAGTGTTCGAAACACATGCTTTTATAGTATCTTGGATGGCATATTCTGGGTAGAATCCACCAGTAAGTCTCTGTAGCAGGACCGCAATCGTTACTTCCCTGTGGTTATCGTATCCACGCAGAAATTCCAGATACATCTGGCCCAGCAACTCCGAAGTAAACATTTCCGGCGAAATCATAGAATAAATTTCAGAGACACTGTTATTGTCCATCAACAGAGCGCCGATGATATTTTGCTCTTCCACATATCCCATCACGAATCCTCCCAATCCACATAGTCAAGAAGCTGCCGACCCATCAGAGTGTCAAAATTCTTCCAGTACTGGTAATCATCCTGTCCGGCTTCTTCCTGCTGTCTTACATACTTTTGCACCGCCTTGTAGATCTGCCGGTTGGTCAGCTTGTACTTCTTGCCGCCGACATCCTTGCCTTTACCAACCCACAACTTGTAATTGGCAAACGCAACCGTCTTCCCACGTTTTTTAGGGTAAATGCCGTAGATAATCTCAAAATCGCTCCGAAGCTGTTCATCACAAGAAACCTGTTTTCCCTGATCTTCATTTGCCGGTTCGTCATCGTGCGGCTCCGCTGCACATATATTATTATTTGGTTTATTATATGGTTTATTATTTGGTATTGGTTCGCCCTTTTGGGACATTCCATTTGCCTTTTCGGAACTTTCCATTTGCCCTTTTGGCACAATGCATTTGCCCTCTTGGAGAAGTTCATACCCAGCCTCAGTAATGGCATACCATTTCGTCCGATCATAAGTGGAATTATTGTAGTTTCCACAGACAATAACCCCTTCTTCTTCCAGCTTTTCTAATGCGCCTCTGATCTGTTTATTGCTCATATAATGGAACAGTTCTTCAAAAGCTTTCAGACTGTTGTAAGTCCAGTAGTATCCATCATGGAAATGCTTTTCATTTGCTCTGTTTTTCTCGATCCAGTAATACATATTTTGCAGGATGATCGCAGCATTGATCCCGTATTTTTCCGCTATGTTTATATCAAAGTTATGTATCATGCCGTTTCCTCCTAATAATTTTTTTCGTCTAACAGAGCATTAAATTTCTCCATTGCCTTTTGAGATACTTTATTGTATTCTTTTCCGTCTTGAAGCGTTACCGTCAAGTGCTTATCTATGATGTGGGATAATTCCCTTGCCAGTGTTTTCTTTCCCTGTGCAATACCGTCTCTGTATCCCTTTGCGGGCCGGTATGCATCAATCTGGGTCTTTCCCTGTCCTTGCCCGCCAGCGGTCTTATTCCGAAGCTGGTAACCGTGCTTAGCATACATCTTGATATAATGCTGTTCTTTTTTATCCAGTTCACTTTCTGGACAATTCATGAATCCGATCTTCCACCCACACAGATTATCATCTGTATACCACCCGTGTTTTTTGATGGATAAATCAATATGCTGATATCCAACCAGATGTTGTGCAAGCCTTGTCAGAATGTGTTTTGCCTGTCCTATATACGCATATTTGATTCCATCTTCATCAGTTCGTGTAAGGAAGTAAATTCCACTGTCATCATTAAGTGTTGAATTAATAGAAAGAACAAACTGCTTATTACGTTTCTCAACCATCTTTGCCCTTGCGATATTGTTGTAAGTCATTTTCAATCACCGCCTTTATACACCCGCTTATTTGAGATGTATTCTTCTTCACGCCTTTGAACTTCGATCAAGCCCTTGAGTCTTTTCAACGCTCCTTTGTTATTATCGCTGTTTATAAATCCTGCAAGAATCTTGTATTCATCGCAAATATTTTTGTATCGTCTCCGTTCTTTTCGCTCGTTCTGGTATTTCGTAGCAAGGCGATTTCTCTCGTTCCGATCCTTTGCAAATTCAAACTTATGCGCCCAGTAAATGTGACGTTCCATCGAATCGTATTCCTCACATTTTTTCCTTGCGTTCTCATATACGGCTTTTGACTCTTCCAAGAAATCTACAAACTCCCGTGTTACGTCAGATGGTTTTCTGTATTGCCCATCCAAGTTTTTTCACCTTCTTTCTGCCAGAACCTTTGATTTCGTTCACCAAATCGCCACTCTAATTAAATGGCAGTTCTTCATCAATTCCATCCGGAATGTTCATAAATCCATCGCCAGACTCCGGAGCTGGTCCGTATGGTGATGGTCCTGCCTGAGTATTGCTCTGCTGCTTACTCTTACTCTCCGCAAATTCCTGTTCTTCCACAACAACATCAGTTGTGTAAACCTTCACTCCATCTCTATTCGTATAGCTTCCAGTCTGGATCCGTCCGCAGACAGTTATTTTCGTACCCTGTCGTAAATACTTTTCCGCAAATTCTCCCAGTTTCCCGAAAGCAATACAGTTAATGAAATCAGCAGTCTGATCCCCATCTCTTTTGAATCTGCGATCTACAGCAAGCGTATATCTTGCAATCGCTGTCGCTTTTTCTCCTTGCGAATATCTAATTTCCGGGTCTCTCGTGAGTCGTCCCATTAAAATTACTTTGTTCATATTTTCTCCTGTCTGCCGCCCACCCACTAGGCAGGCGGCTCACGTTTTGCCTATTATGAAAGGATTGTAAAATTCGGATAATCCGCCAGCTCTACTTCTAAGTAGTCCTTGATGTTTCTCATTGCCACATTCTCCCAGGCGCCGCCATCCGCTTCAAAAAGAGCGCATTTCACACTATCATCTGATTTCATACGAAAAATAAATTCACTCATTGGCTGCTGAACCTCATGGAATGTACGATACGGACGTAATTTCACTGGATTCGGTACGAGAGCATCTCCCTTAGATGCAATTCCCGTTTTAATTGTCGCTTTCTGCGAAATGCCGTCATCACTGTACTGTGACACCGTTCCATCTTCCACAGTTCCGGCAAACTTTAATACCAATGCGCGGTCACTCTCTGGATCATCAAGGAATTTTGCCTGTAAGCCAATGCAGAAGCGTTCATGATCGATGAATCTTCCGTATTCAAACTCTGGTACTCTGGCAACCACCTCAACCATATTTTCTCTAATCCGTTCACCGTCAAGAGCTGAATAAAGTGATACTTTAGTCGGACTCTGCACATGCACAATCATCTTTTCATCCATCTTATCAACCTGTGCTTTGATATAATCCACAAGGCTTGTCAGAGTATTCATCCGAATTGTTGATGCTTTCGGATTGTGAATAACCGGCTCTAATTTTTTGTCTGAATACGTAATTTCATCAATACTCGTTATATATGGATCATTCAGCCCCAATAAATACTCAATCGCTTCTTTAATAACTCCTGACATAATGTTTTCCTCCTATTATCTTGCCATTCTGATGACATTGTTATCTTTGATTTCTCCCGTTTCTGTATCAACGGTTTTTCCGTCAATCACTGCTTCCTGCGGCTGCATATCTGCAAATGACATCTGACCTTTAATGCCCGGACCGTATTCTACAGCTTCGACTTCTCCTGTCTGAAGGTTCTTCCCAAGAGAGAACTTTGTCTCTACCGGCTTAACCGGGGCAAGTTTCGTCTCCACAGAAATCTCACAAGTAGAATCATCCCTGTCCTCATTCTGCGTGAACGCCATTTTGATGGTTACAACACGTTTATTCTTCCACGGCGTGTTTGGATCCTGCATATTAGCAAATACTTTCTGTAATGCCTGATTGGCTTTCTCTTGTAATGCTCCTCCTGCTACTTCCTGCAATTTCAATGTTTCCATAGTCACATTTCCTTTCTGTAAGTTTTTGATATATATAAATTTGACCGGTCAAAATTGTTTTTTATTTATTCATAAAACCATTCCGCAATCGTTGTTAAAAACTTTTCGACTGCACTTAATATTTTTACAATCCACATATAATTCCTTAAAACGGATTCAGACCGAGCTCTGTCTGAAATCCTTTTTCTGCCACCCATACATTCACATCACAGTCAAGAAAATCGCTTATTTCACTTCTGAATCGCTCTGTATGGCTGCTCCCGCCGCTCAAATGCAGCAAGCCTATACTTCTTAGACTTGTACTGTTAATCACCTGTATGAGCCGTTTACACGTTTGCAATTCCATGTGCCCCCGGAGAACATGTTCAAATTTCCCATAGTCCTCCGCCCTGCTGATGTAGTTCTCGCTGTAATTGCACTCCACCATCACATGATTGATTCCCATATTTGAGAAATCGAAGGGGCAATATTCGGCGTCTGTAATGAATAGCAAGTTACCGATTTTATAATGGAATATCAAATATCCATCGCACTCCGTTTCACTGTGGGGGACACGGAACGGGATCACACCAAAGCTGCCAATCCAGACTTGCTTCATCCTTTGAAGCCCAACAGTTCTTTCGCCGTAGATCGTCTTGACATCCTCATGGACTTCGTCTGATGAGTAAACCTTAATTCCGTACTGCATGAAGCTTTTTATGCCGGAAACATGGTCTCCATGGGAATGGGTCAGCAGGCAGCCTACCACCTTGTTTGTCTGATAATCAATCGATTTCAGCATTTCTTTTACCGGAACTCCACATTCAAGGAGCAAGATCTCATTGTTTGAAATCAAAGCATAGCCATTGCCCTTACTTCCCGAATTGATTACTTTCAGCTCCATATCATTCCTCCGGCATAACAAATGCATTGTTGAAATAAAGAGTTTCACCGTCTTCCATTTGTGGAGCTCCTATGTAATAATCAAAAATACTATTAAACACTTCCCCTGCCCGATCGCAGCCATTATACTTTCCAAGCAAATAATACCTTCCGTCCATATTTGAAACCGGTTTACAAATTACTTTGTTGTCATCCACGGCAACAACGATCTGCTCATATGGAAAGTCCATCTTGTTCTGACTAATAATTCTCATCCTGCTTATCCTTCTTCGCAAATTCCGGAACTTCCGTTGCATCAACCTCTGCCACCACGTTTCCTTCAACCTCGAACGGCTGTGAGTTCTCATTCTCTCTGATTTCTTCCTGTGCATTTTTATATGTATCGTCCATCTGGAGCAGAGAAGAGCTTGCCATACTGTTAAGGTTCTTTGGGAACTTCTTGATCGCATTGTTACGCATCTTACGGATAAACATTGCTTCCGGTGTATCAAGCCATGCTGCAGAGATAAACGGTCTTGCCACCTCGCAATTCAGCATATCTTCTAATGTTTCACACTTACGGACCGCATCCAGAATTTCATTCTTCTTTTCCTTAATCTCTTTCTTCTGTTGTGCTGTAGCCTTGTATCTGTCACCACAGATTCCGAATGTTTCATTCATCATGTTATTTCGAATATGGGCGATCAGATTAACCTTCACACTGTCCCTCTCAGAGATAAGATACTCAACGTGTCCATCATTCAGCTCTACTGGATAAACAACTCTAAGAACTTTCTGAGATAATCCCTTTTCCTCCCATGACGGCGGCTCTACTTCCAAACCTTTTCTTTTCGGATATGTAAACTCGTCTCCCTCTTTCACTAGCCATACCGGATGTACCTTCTTTACATTGTTTCCAAATTGGCGAAGAAGAGCATCGTTTCCATCTCCTTCAATTCCCATTTCAACAATTTTCTTCCATACGCCGCCGATCTGCTTGCTTCGTAACTGGAAATAAACCTCTCTTGGAACCGCATTTGCGTTCAACTTCAGGCTTGCACATTGTTCCACAATTTCTCTTAGATTAGATGTATTCAAGTCGTTCATTTCAGTCTTGTCCGTACTCTGAACAAGTTGAAAAATATTTCCCATTGCCGCCATAGCACATCTCTTTGAGTATTCGTCAAATCTAACGCCACACTGCTCAAAATCGCGAGTAACAAGTCCCGTAATCGTGTTTGTCCAATTACTCAAAGCCGTAGTAAATTCCTGCTTCTGCGCGACTTCATTCTTTTCTTCTGCCATCTATTAATCCTCCACTTTCCCGTCAATTTCTTTTAACTTGTCCCGGAAAGGAAGAACTTCTTCCTCCGGAACATTTACATCTGTCACTACCGCCTGTGCCTTACCGATCATAATGGCATCCCCAGGCTTTACCATCTCATTGCTTTTGAATGTATACTCTCTGCCAGATGGTTTGTCTGCCTTAATGTATCTTGCCTTAATCAGCATCATGGCGCACACCTCCAAGAAGAACGACGGCTAAAAGATTACTTACTAAATTGTTGGGATCAAACTGCCGTTCTTTCTTCACCTTATTTCCAGACTCTTTCTGTGCGACTCTTATTGCCTCTTCAACCAAGTCCTTTATCATGTGTTCAGCGCATTCTCCACCAATAGCTTCTGCCATAGACTGATAAACACCCGTAACAACATTTCCAAAATTATTTATTACATCCAGTCCGGTTCCCTCAATAACCGTTGTCTTGTCATCTACTTTAATCATCTATTTGTCCTCTCTTTCTACTTTTAATTCCTTGTCGCCAGTTACCACGAGATGAATCATCTGTGCGTCCATCGCCGGGAAGTTCTCCTCATTGACTGACTCGCTGTTGTCAATAAATACTGGACAACTGATACCATACAAGTCAGACAGTGAACGGATAATATCCAGACCGGCTACAATGCGATGTCCGTTGTTCAGAGAAGAAAATGGCACGCCATCCACAGTACACTCACATGTCTCTTTCAGTCCTCCGTTGATCTGATTCTCGAACAAACGGAAGGACACAATCTTGAACTTGTCATTGATTGCCGTAGAGATACGATCCATCTTTGCCCGGATGAAGTCTTCCGTTAGGTCGATCATCTGTTCCTGCTCCGCAATCTTCTGTCCAACCGCTTTCTGCTCTTCTTCCAGTTTAGCGATACGTGCATTAACTTTGGTGTTGTCTGCCGCCTTGATTTTTGCTTCGATTTCAGCGATTTCATCTTTCAGCACAGCTTTCTTCGCTTCTAATTCTGTCTTCCCGGAGGACTCTTTGCTTAACTCTGCGATCTGATCTTCAAGGGAAGAAATCTCCATTTGGATCTTTAGATACTCAGCATCTTCGGAAACATCAGCAATAGACGGAATTTTTCCAAGATCTTTTCCCAACTTCACACAAATAGTTTCCTGTGTTTTCAGCTCCTCACTAAGAGCTGAAATCTTAGGAAGTAATTCTTCCGCTTTTTTCTTATACTCCTTTTCACTGTCAGCGGCTTTCTGTCCTGCTTCAACAATTCGTTTCAGCTCCGATTCTTTCTTGCTTTCAAAATCAGCTTTGTCTTTCTCATACTTTGACTTGTGAGTTTCACATCGTGCTTCGTAGTCAGCCTTAGCACGTTTACACCGCTCCTCATAGTCATAAATCCGTTTATTTCTCACTTCGTCTGGTAAGTCCTGTCCACAAGTCGGACAAATCAAATCGGATTCTTTTAACGGCTCTGGCTCAACATACGGGGCAAGTGGCTGAAATTCTGGAAATCTCCTTGCCTTTTCTTTTCTCCACTCATCAAGAAGACGGTTCTTCTCTTTCGTACTGGATTTTTGTAAATGGATTAGATTGTCATGCTCTCCATCCATATCTTGAATTTGTTTTTGCAGCCCTCGGAATGATCTCTCAGCTTCATCCACTTTCGACATAGCTTCAGTTCGTACAAGCATCAATTCTTCGTTTGCTTTGTTCTGGATCTCACTCAACTTGATCTTACTGTCCATCACCTGCTGCCGAAGTTCGTTAATCTCCTCCAGCTTGTCCGTCCCGCCAGAAAGCTCATCTTCGACCTTTTTAAGTACAACCTCTTTCGCCGCTTTTTCTACTTCCAGAGCGCCAACATCCACGGTCACAAGTTGCTTTGACACCTCATCAATTCTTGCCGGGATCTCAACCATTTCTTTGTTCATCGCTGATTTAGCCTTGTTGTACTTTTTCAGAATGTCATCCGTGCTGGCAATCTTGAGTTCTGGGATAAGCTTTGCAAACTGCTCTCCAAACTGCTGTGCGATCTCCACATCTGAGAACTCGCCGACAAACCGCATCAGCATTTCTCTCTGTTCCTTCCACGGCAGAGCGTTAAAGGCATTTGGATTTGTTACGAGATTAAAGATATTCTCATCAATAATCCCAGAAATAAACTCCTTAAACTCCTTCTCGCTTTTTGGATAACCGTTAATCTCAAACTCATTGACATTTCCCTGGAATTCCGTTGTATTCGTCCCACGTTTCTTTACCCATTTCTGTTTCTGTACTTTTTTCAAATCATACTCGTCTTCCTCGAAACAGATGGTTGCCTCTACGCTGATTTCCACATTGTTAATCATATTTCCTTCCTTATCCTTTGGCCGGATATCAAACTTTGTGTTCCCAATGGAATCTTTACCGAAGAGAAGCCATGTGAACGCATCAAATACGGTTGTTTTTCCTGTTGCATTAGCTCCGCTGATACTCGTTCGCTGTCCAAAGGCAATTTCTCTGTCCTTGCATCCCTTGAAATTCTGTATATGTATTTTCAACAATTTAATGTTTTTCATTTACATCCTCCACGTTCTTCTTTATAATGAAATTGGGTTTTTAGATTAGTCCTCTTTTAGCAGAGGGCTTTTCTTTTTCTGTCGATAATTTTCATTTCAGCCGGTTCTGCCTTTTCTACGATATGTAAATATTCATTGTTTTCGTAGTGACACATCCATTCATCAGGATTCAATCCGACCTCCCTGACCAGTTTCTTCTGGTCTCTAGTCAACTTTTTCGGCTGTTTCATGCTTCTCCTTTCTGTGCTATCGTATCTCTTGTACACTCTTTTCTATATCTTGTCGCCGATGTCTCCGACGTAGTTCCCGGATCTGAAGATAATGCTTCTCCCTGTCTTTCACACAGCCATGCAACATGTACGCTACTATCATCATGTCCAGGGCGATCCCGAACGACAGCAAAAACTCTGCCGTTGAGATAATGTTCTGGCTATAACTGTCAGCGGATCCGGCCATCACCAGTATGGCAACTCCCCCGACCACTGCACAGATGTCTTTCAAGATCCGGTATTTCCGCAGTTTTCTTCGATGCATCGTTATCACCTCCCTATTTCTTTTTTCTTTCACGGCATATGACCTCCTCTACCGTCTTTTCTCCATTCCACTCAAATCCAGTCTCCTCATATAGCTTTTTCGGTGAAACGAAGTAGCTTATTCTTCCTTTCCTAGAATCCATTTCAGATATTTGAGTTATCTGCTTTCCTTTTCTTGTTGCAAAACCAATTGGAAGATATCCGCTTATTAATCCGGCCCGGACCCAACAGGCATCTTTTCCGTAGACATAAGCAACAATTGGAATAGGGACTTTTCCAGTACATACCATTTTTTCACCCCCTCATTTGTCTGAAATAAATAATCCATAAATAATCCATTGTCTTATCAAGAAATCCTGTAATTGAAAATTCTTTCATATTATGGTAGAATTTTTTAACAGGAGGTAAATACTTAACATGAATTGGACTATATTGGGTCGTATTTCTGATATTTTAGGAATAATCAGTTTTATTGTTTCACTCGGTATCTTTCGCAAAATATCTATCAAAGCAACAATGCAGAAAGAAACTTATAAACGTGAACGAGATGCATTGCTTACAAATTTACAAGCGCTTCAGCAAAACATATGGGATGATGGATTAACATCTGAAAAATTGCAAGATACTTTACGCACGAATGTAATGGAATATCAAATAAAATATTTTTACATCTCATCTCCACGATGTCTATATCATGCTTTTCGTTGCACTTTACTTTTACGATCAGGCATTACAAATTCTAATAAATTAAAAATCCGCGAAGATATCTGTTACTTAATAGCACGTTTATCAAGAAAGGAGTAATTTATGCAGCAACACAATATCGATCTATTTATCCAAAAGGCTATTGAAAAAACCAAAAAAGAAAAATTATCATGGAAAACACTTGACAACAACTTTACTGTAAAGCCAATTCCTCAAGACAAGGCTGTAATATCGATTCCAGAGACCTATACCCTTTCAACTGATCTTAGTTTTTTTTCGAATTTTGAAAATGGTCAAATACTACTCCTTGTTTATGCACTCCCACTTATGCACTTCACTCCTATGCCGCCTAGCAATTGTATTTTGACACTTCGTGTCCAAGATGACACTAGCCCTTTTGCTGTTGAAATAAGCAATACAAATGATGATCTTTATAATGCAAATACTCTATTGCGTTTATATAATTTGATTAGTCACCACTCAAACAGTATTAACACTTTGATTAATGATTTCCTCAATAGTTAATATTCCATTCTTGCCATATGAGCCAGCTTCTTCATCAGAGAGGCTGGCTATTTTTCTTTTAGCATCCTCTAGGATAATAAGCTCCAACCGCTTTGTCCTACGCTCCAAGTCATCCATCTTTCTTGCCTGTGCTTCAAAATACCATTTTGGAATCCACATCCTCACACCACCTCCTTAGTTACTCCTACGCAGCCCTTCAACAAATAATCCATACTTGTTCCGAACAGCAATGCCATTTGTTTTAATTTTTTGCTTGGTACATCTCTCTCTTCATTTATCCAGTTATAATAAGTTTTCAACGAGATACCGAGCTTTTCAGCCAGTTCTTCCTTAGTAAGTTGATTTCTTACTCTCTCAGCTTCGACATTTACCAGCATATGATACTCTCCTTCCACTTTTTCGTATCTGTTTTAGATACTCTTTCCATATTTATACACCTGTTTTAGATACTTGTCAACAGAATTTTTGAACAACTGTATCTTTTTCAGGTACATTTTTATTGACATTTTGAAATATGTTGCATATAATCGAATTACGAGGAGGTGTACATATGAATTTTGGCGAACGACTTATCGAAGTAAGAAAAGAAAATGGATATACAAGAGAATCTCTTGCTCAATCTTTAAAAATTTCAAAATATACTCTTAGAAATTACGAGCTAGGCGCAACTGAACCAGGACATACTTTTTTAAAACAGATTTCCGATTTTTTTCATGTATCTATCGATTATTTATTAGGGCTAACAGACGAACCAGAAATATTAGAATCTTTTAATCTTAACAAATCGGAGCAAAACATTATAAAAAAATACCGTCTCTTAGACCCTCATGGCAAAGAAATGGTAGATTTCACTCTTGAAAAAGAATATGAACGGTCGAAGACTTTGGCAGAACAGGAAAACAATAATATTGTTGAAATGCCAGCCCATCTGGAAGTCAATGCCGCCAACCTTGACAAAAATAGTTCGCCAGAAGAGCGAACAGCTGGTGACTCAATTATGTTAGATGATTCAGAATGGGAGTGATTGTTTTGACTTATGATGAATTACTCATAGAATCCGAAACACAAAATTTAATTGTAAAAGAAAAAGATCTTCCCGGGTATAATGGGAGAATTTACAAAAACAGAATCGCCATTCGAAAGAATCTTAATAGAACAGAAAAGAAATGCGTACTTGCAGAAGAGCTGGGACATCACTATACCAGTGTAGGTAATATCCTCGATATGGAAGATCTGTCCAATCGGAAGCAGGAACGACAGGCTCGTCTGTGGGGATATAACAAGCTGATCGGGCTGACTGGGATCGTCAACGCTTTTGAATCGGGATGCCAGTCAGCATATGAGACTGCTGAATTTTTAGAAGTAACAGTAGAATATTTACAAGAATGCATCGACTGCTATCGTGATAAGTACGGTATTTGTACTGAAATAGATAATTACATAATTTATTTTATTCCGAAGCTGGCAGTCATGGTAAAAGTATAACCGCATAAGCGATTATATAATAGGTTTGGGTTTTCTCGGAAAAGAGAAAGAGAGGAATAGAAAATGAAGAAGAAAATTGTTGCAATGATGTTAGCCGTGTCTATGTCACTGACCTTTGCGGCATGTGGAAAGTCTGAGAAAAATAACTCGAACACAGAACAGGTAGAAAAGAATGAAACAAAAGAAAATGCTAAAGGTGTAACAGGAGTTGAAGTACAGAAAGATAAATCTGAAAAATATGGAGTAATAAATGATTTTGATTACAATATTTCAGGTGATACTGTTGTTTTACATGGATATGATGGAAAATGTAAAGTCCTTGAAATAAAGCCGTCATATGAAATTGACGGGAAAACATATAATACTGATTTATCCGATTTCCAAGTAGGAATTGGAAACAAGTATGTGGAATCTATAATATTTTGCGATGGAATTACTCAAATATATGAATCCGTTTTTAACTTATCCCATGTAAAATCTGTGTATTTCCCGAAAACGATGAGCAATGTTTCTGATAATTCGTTATCGTACTTACACCCAAAAGATGGAGAAAAAATCAAGATTTATTATGAGGGAACACAAGAAGAATGGGGAAAAATATTTACGGAATACAAAAGAACAAAGGTAGCGGATTCTGAGTTTGGAGAAGAAATGGGAACTGCCATAGCGGATAAGGTAAATGAAATGATTGGAAGTAAATACGATAGCTCTTTATTTGAATACTTCTTTTCTTCTACTTCTGACATCCTAAAAAAATAATGAATTGAGGTGGTACATATGAAGTGTCCAAAATGCAAAAGCAGTAATGTAGAGTCCGTAATTTTGCATGAGAATGGCGGGATATTCACACGACACTTGTGTCATAATTGCGGGCATAGCTGGTTGACTGGAACAGGCAACTCATTAAGACCGATAAAGAAATTTCTCAAATTTATTTTTTGTTTTGTACTTATATGGATAATACTAATGATTTTTTTAATGAAAGGGTGCTATGACGATCAAAAAGAGCGTGGAATTGTTTCTTATGGATATAGTCAAGAAATGCATATATAAATAAAGACCGCCCCGGCGCACCAACACCAGGACGGCAATAGACCACTGTTCCGAAGATCACAGTAGTACGTTCAAAAAATATTGTATCATCTTCGGGCAGCCACCGCAAGCGGAACACACGTTCTTGCTGGCTGCTATTTTTATGCCCAAAATCTGAAAGGAGATGATTTTATGGCACTGATCCAATGTCCGGAATGTGAATTACAGGTAAGCGATAAGGCGTTGTCATGTCCTCACTGCGGATATCCGCTAAAAGAAAAAGATCGGACAAAAGGTCGAGGAAAAGCAAAGCCAAAACGAAAAAGGCTTCCAAACGGATTCGGAAGTATCACTGAAATCAAAGGGAGAAATCTCAGAAATCCGTTTATGGCAAGAGTATGCGTTGGAAAAAATCAATATGGTAGACCAGTGTTAAAGTTACTAAAACCAACCGCATATTTTCACACTTATAATGATGCGTATGCTGCTTTAGTAGAATATAACAAGAATCCATACGACCTTGATTCCGATATGACAGTAAAAGAGTTATATGAAAAATGGACTGATGTATACCTCAAAAATTCATCAGAAGCATATACAAGGACGGTAACTTCCGCATGGTCTTACTGTTCATCTGTGTATGATATGCGAGCGAAAGATTTACGGGCAAGACATATAAAGGGATGTATGGAAGAAGGATATCGAATTGAAACAAGAGGGAAGAAAAAAGGTGAAAAGATTTATGCAACCGCAGGAACCAAGTCAAGAATCAAGTCCCTATTTAATGTAATGCTAGATTACGCTTTAGAATACGAAATCGTAGATCGGAACTATGCAAGAACATTCGATGTGTCAAATGATATTGTGGAAGAAATGCAGACAGCCAAACGGAATCATATACCATTTACAGATAAGGAAATGGAATCCTTATGGACAAATGTTGATAAGGTCAAATTTACTGACTGGATCATCATTCAATGTTACATGGGGTGGAGACCTCAAGAGCTTGCTACTCTCCGTTTGGATGAAGTGAATCTTGAAAAGTGGTATATGCAGGCAGGCATGAAAACAGACGCTGGAAAACAGCGGATCGTTCCTATTCATTCTAAAATACGAGACTTGGTAAAACGGAACTATGAATTTGCATTATCTATTGGAAGTGAATATCTTTTGAATGACAAGGGACAGACACACGCAGGAATCTGGAAACTAACATATGACAAATATGCCAATCGTTTTAAAAAGGTAGTTTCCACACTGAAATTAAATCCTGAACATCGCCCTCACGATCCCAGAATAACATTCATTACTCGTGGCAAAAAAGCCTGCATGGATGAATACGCTTTAAAAGAAATGGCCGGACACTCGATACAGGATATTACTGAATCGGTCTATACCTTAAGGGATTTAGAGTGGCTACGGCAAGATATTGAAAAATTACCATAGCCACTCTGGTATACAAGTCTAGGTGTACAAATAATGTACAAATAGTATACAAATGAACGAGTATTTCCCGTTTTTTACTACTTTCACCAGCTTCTAAAAATCCCGTAAATCCGGCG
>OAWD01000790.1_pt1 | contig 17406 bp, 10 predicted proteins | sample 1495361 | NCBI WGS metagenome assembly OAWD01 (sample SAMEA2580130, study PRJEB22360) | human gut metagenome | biome: human gut; feature: human-associated habitat; material: faeces | place: Denmark | collected 2008/2010 | reverse complement strand
AGTATTTGACTCCGGATTATTTCCGGTGGTTGTATACAGCTTTTACTCGGGCGACAAAGACACTGTATTTGGTGAATTACCCGAAAGAGCAGGTGGAATAGTTTTGTTTTTTGAATGACTCTTAATCTTTATATGATTTAGAGTTTTAAGGTTACATTGATTATATAATCAGTTGATTTCAATATTGTTGGATTCAAAAAAGTCTTTGAGTACTGGTTGTGGTTTGTTTATAGATGAAAAGAGTATTTTAAGATAAGAGCTAGCATTAGATAAAAATAGATAGCAATAATCCCTTTATTTGACTCTATTCACAGATTTGGAAAGAGTAAATAAAGGGATTCTCTATAAATTATTTCTCTATATATTAATTATTTGTAAACAATAGTAGTTGCATCATTCTTAGTTAACTTTGGTATCACTTGACCAGTCTTTAAATAAAGAGTCTTAATTTTGCTGCTACGATTGGCGTTTAAGTTTGTTAATGCTGGACATTCCGAAGCATCAATTGACGTAACATAATCATAACTTGCATACCAGGAAACAAGACTTAAATCCAAAGACTCAAGTTTACTACTGATGACTTTAAGACTTTCTGCCTCCGAATAAACATAGCTACCTCCTGCATTGAAACTAGTAATTGGATTATCTCCCAAATTATACTCTTCACAAATAGTAGGGCTATTAAATGTGAGTGATGATACCTTATGTAAACCTGAAATATCAAGCTTTTTCATGTTTGAACAATAACCTAAACGTAATGAAGTCAGGTTAGGGAAATACTCTATTCCGGTTAAATCTTTAATCTGGTTAGAGTATGAGGTGTTAGAGAATGAAGTTGCGTTTAATCCTTCTTCAAGAATAATACATTTGGTATCATCAATAGGGAGAGCCCAACCGTTAGATATACAAAGTGCTCGAAGAACGGCATCTGGAATTTCCACAGGGCTGGCGTCCGGATCTTTTTGAACAATAGCAATATCTTTTACTAATGTACCACTGGTTTGGGCAATATGAATTGTACCTCCACGCGAAGCTGGTGATGCGGATAGTTTATAAGTAACAGTAACCGTAGTCAAACCATCATCGCCTTTTTGTGGTTCGGAAATTGATTGATCAGTAATCCAATCTTTCCCTTTTGTTATGGAAATAGCGTAATTGACGTTGTATTTCACTTTAAAAGAGATAGTTCGTGCTGTTAGATCATATGTTAAAGTGTTACTTTCGGTGATAATTGCATCTGTTTGTTTTTGATTAATATCTACATTGACACTTTCAGTAACGAGTGGGCTTGAGATTGTAATTTTTGTACTACGATCTTTATATGTCTTGTTCTCGGCAGCAGTGAATGATAAAGTTACTTTGCCACCGAATTCATTACGTCTATCGAATGTCAGCCACTCTTCACCACCGTCACTATATGTTATCGTTGGGTCGGCCACATTGGTATTAAGTTGAATTCTCACAGTACTTTTTTCTTTAGTAATAGAAAGAGCTTCGTCAGAAAGTAAATCCATTATATATGCAGGTTGAGACTCTACTTGTAGTGGCACAACTGAAGAACCTGTGAAAAACTTGAAGGTTGCAGTACGCTTTTCATCTAATTTGTTAGGGTCGATGGTAAAAGTAACTACATCACCATCTTTACCTGAAGTTACTGACGGATGTGCCCAATCACATATTCCTGACAACCGCCAGTTATCGGAGCTTGTTACAGTAACTGTAGCATCCCCTCCATTTTTATCCACTTGGAGTATATTGGTCGATAGTGAGATTGTTGAATTACCATTATTGATTGATTCATCATCATCAGAACAACCCCATAGTAGGAGGGATGCCGATAACACTATCATTAAATTCTTAAATAATTTCATATCTATTCTTTTTAAGGTAAAATATACATTAATCAGTTAATAGCTTCACGTTCTGTACTATTCTTTTTATAATAGTAACTTGGATAAACTAATGTTTCATCGTACAAACCTTTACAAACGGATTGGCATCTATATACTTGTGAACTATATAATGATGGGTCAAGTGCGAAGAACATGTAGTACCCATAACCAGCTTCTTTTCTAGAACGCGCTGTAGATTCACTTGAGTTGCCACTGCCTCGTCTTAGTTCTATTGACATACCAGCACACTGTTTCAATGTCATACCGGTACCTGGCCCAGCAGCACCACCATAGTCAGCTACAGCATAATCGCAATACTGACCAGGTTCGATACCATCGATAACTTGGAGACTACTTGAATACATGTTGCCAAGGTTATAGAGCGAGACAATTTTTTCCGGCATGACAGCTTTACATTCATACATTAATCGTGAACCTGCATAAGCTGATGGGCTTGCAAGCCAGGGGTTTGAAAGGTCTGGTGAGTTCGAATATTCGTCATCGAAAGCGACGCCGTCCAGATTATAAGCACGGCAATAAGCTGCCAGTTCCCGGGCGAATTCCCTAGCTCCCATATCCGAAAGTTGAGCGACACCAGCTTCGTCATGATTACCAAGGATGCTGATAATAATTTTCATACCAGCTTTACGCAATGGTTGTAGATACTTATCATTATTGTCGAGCAAGAATTGAACATTTTCATTGTTCGCTAAATATACTCGTTGTTTCTCTGGATCCCAATTGATATTAGCAGCAAAAAGTACGATATGGTCGAAAAAATATTTACCACTTTCAGTCAGAAACTCAAGGGCATTGAGCGGGTTAGTATCATTAACTTCGAAATAAAGAACTGTTTGTACCGCATCTTCTCCTTTGTTAGTATTAGGTTTGTTGCGATAATCTTGAACGAGAAGCACCATATGCTTGGACGTTTCAGTAAATGTTACTCCTTCAGTAGAAGATGTTACTGTCAAAGGTACTATGTAGGTTTTATCCTCTTCCATTCCATCAAACGCAGTCAGTGTAACTTTCACGCTTGGGGTAACTTTATCATCTGGGGCAAGTACAAAAGTACCATTATTTGCGATTTTCACATTAGCGGCAGGAAACACTTCGAAATCCGTTTCATGGATAGTGTTGTATATAGCTGCATATGATTCCTCGACAGCTATTTGAACATCTACTCCTTTTTGAGGTAGTTTAGAAAGACGGAATACCACATTAGTGCTATATTCATTATTTCGGAGCTCGATTACCGAACTGTTTTTATTCGTATTTTCGTCCAATAATAATCCGCTCAGTTGAGTCGATGCCAAATAAGAAGATTCATCTATCTTGTTTCCTATTTCAATGTCTTCCTCACAAGATGTGAAGGTTGCCATAGTGAACATTACCACTGGCAGGAAAGCATATTTGATATTGTTTATCATATTCATATTCAATTCTTAGTTAAATGATTTATTATTGAGGCAATGAAACAGATTCCCATTTAGGTTCTTTTTCGATTGTCAAATCATAGCCACTCACGCTGTAATCTTTAGCTACTGTACCCGAACCTTCGTCGAATTTCCAATATGCAATGAGCCCTTCCGATTCAGGTTCTATTGTGTAGAAGTGATTTGTTGCCTGAATTTCTTCTGCTGTTAATGCACGATTCCAGATTCGTACTTCGGAAACGACGCCATCAAAATAGCGGTCATCTTTATAGGAATAACCTACCCAGAAACAACGTGAGCCGTCTTCCTCATTGGTATGTTTAGCACCAAGACTAACAGAACTCTTTCCCGTTGAACCGGAAAGCTTTTCTACGCCATTGATATATACTTTGACATTACCTTTATTGAATGCGACAGCTACATGATACCACTTGCCACTTTCAAGTTGAAGGTCTGCGCTTGTACAATTGTTAACAGAAGTAGCTACTTGAAGTTGGTTATTCGGAATGGTTGCGTCACCGATACGGAGCAAATAATTGCTTTCGATACCCATCAACGTGTTCAGAGTATTAGGGAATGAATTGGCCTTGAACAGTATCTCCATCGTATTCTCCGTTAGATTATTGAATTTGGAGTCATTCTTGAAGTCCGGATAAGCACGATTACGACTGATATTACATACCACATTAATAAGTGATGCTCCGCGGAATACATAATAATATGTCTTAGCACTTTGCAAAACGCTGATTCCTTCCACTGATTTAATAGTGACTGGAAGCACATAAGTGGTTTTGATATCAAGTTCTCCTGTATTAATGAATTCAATAGGCAATTCTGGACTAACTATACTACCTGATTTGATGGTAGTCGAAGTTTCTGGCATTGAATAATGCTCTTCGGAAAGAAGTACTGCAGTTTCATCATAATATGCCAGTTTATAAGTTGATAAAAGTTCGGGAGCAGGTGACATAGTCACTTTGATATCATGTTCTTCAGGCTTTGCTATGGCTACTGAAAGACCAGTTTCTACATTTGTATCACCAGCCTTGAACAGTATTTCCTTAGTAAAGTTCGATGCCGAAATGAAGAGTTTATTGTCATAATGCTGTTCATTTTCATCGTTGTTCTGGCAACCGGCAAGAATTATTGAGAAACCGGCAAGAGCTGTAAATATTAAATTGTTTAATTTCATAAGGCAGTTTTTTATTTAACGGTTGGACTCAATATACTTATAGCTTCTTTTAAGGTTGGGTATACATTGCTGGCATTAAAATAGTCTTTTTCCGCTGCATCAATTGAAATTCCAGCTTTGGTGTAGTCAGGCGTCTTTGCCACTGCCCATTGAGCAGCTCCAATGATGGCAGATGAGCCATCTCCGAGTTCACCATTGTAACTCCCCGAATTGGTAAGATAAGGCGTTGTTACTCCCATGATGAAGCGGTCGGTTGGTACGTTTTTTGCTGATGCCATGAGTATGAGATAAGACATCTCGTATTGGTTTTTTGCTCCATGCGCATTGACAATGATGTATTTACAATCAGAAAGCAGACTTTTACCAATAACGTTCTGCGGGTAACCTTTGAAAAGCAAGTCCTTATTAGTATTCGCAACTTTCCAGTTAGCTACCGCGTCAAAGAATGCTCCTTGACGTGCTGTTTCAGCGGCAATTTCATTCTCTTCAACAAGCGAATTGAGGTCGAAGCCTGTATAATTCACTACAATTCCATCTACATCCAAAGCGTTACTTGCGGCGATTTGTTTAGCGATCTCACTTTTACAGTATTCAATAAAACGTGTTGCATCGTCGACAGTCTCTTCTCCTTCTTCTCCATTTTCTGTTTCATCAGATTCGGGATTAGGTACAGCGTTGGCTGCTTCTTCTTCAAGAATCTTTTTCCATGCACTTTCTATAGCATCGAAATCAACTAATCCCAATACTTTTGTACCCAATCGACGTACTTCCTTCATCTCAGATATATTTGCCTGATTTACTTCCATTGTATTGTTTAGACAAATATAGTCGAGACTGTCAGGCATATCAGTAAGGTGTTGACTGCGTGAGGTTGTTACAGTGCTTACATTATTAACTGAAACAATTACTACCTGATGGTCTGTTGCTTTAAAGTTGTTGAGAGATTCCAGGTATTGGGCATAAAGTTCCGGATTTTGTTCCTCCATAGAAGGAGTATGTATATTGATGCTTTCTGGGTCTGTCCAGTCAGAACACGAGAACTGCATCATAGAGCATGCCAGCATTACAGGCATGAGATATTTTATTTTTCTTCTCATATATGCTATAATTAAGGTAATTTTATTTGTATAATCTAATATACTAAGTACTCTAAGTACTTGGTAAATAGTTTCATTTTTTGTTACTCAATAGTTGATTTATTTACAGTCCCACCATACGTGAGTTGCCATCGTATCTCCTCTTTTAGTCTTGGACTCTTGTGTCAATGTCGCAACTGCAGCTTCTACGCTTTCTCTATTTTCACGATATTCATCAGTTGGATATGGCATGCGTCGTGCACCTTCCGTGTCATTAACAACTCCTCCACTTGCATTTGCTGCCATTGGCATCAATTTAGGATAACCTGTACGGCGATATTCTGTCCATGATTCCATACCATTTGGGAAGTTTGCAATCCATTTTTGAGTAATAATCTGTTCTAAGCTTTTTTCAAAATCACCTCCAGCCCATGCCACAGTGACATTTGTATTAATAGCTCCAGAGTAGTCATAAGTTTGGCCACTTTGTCCTTTCAACGGATCTTTATATGCTTCTACTTTTCCCGTACTTGCAAGATAATTTTCGACTCCACTGGTAATTCCGTTTTCTTCAAACGACAAACGGATTCCTTCCTCATAGAAGTCTTTAGCTGTTCCTCCCATGTTCCAGTTACGAAGAGCTCCTTCAGCACGCAAGAAAGCGACTTCTGATGCACGGAACACAACAATATTATCACTCGTAGTGACTTTCATACAAGAAGAGCCTTGCGACCAGGAATTATATTGTCCTTGCAGAATACCCCGACGTAAACCTACATAACTTTCTTCTCCAGTATATGCATTTCCCGACACGGTGCCAAAAGTACTTTTATCATAATATGCTTCACGACGAGGATCGCTGTATGCATTCATGTAACAAGTTAAATCCGCTGAAATTCGTGCATCTGACCATAGTACCATAAAACGTTGCCATGGATTATGATCGGCAACTTTACGATAAGCGCCATCAGTTGCAGCAGTCATAACACCTGCTGCTACAGCTTCTTCTGCCAATTGCTGCGATGTTTTTCCATTCACATTAAATCCTGCTACATAGCAAGTACGCATCGCCATTCTTAACTTCAAAGAGTTGGCAAACTTATACCATGCTGATGTATTGCCATTATAAATTCTATCAGCACTTGAGCTGAAGCTTTGATTGGCAAACTTTCCTAATACTGCAATAATATTATCCAAATCTTCTAGCATTTTGGCATAGACAGCTTGCTGAGAATCATAAGGGGATTTGATTGCATTAGCTGCACCTACTTTTGAATAAGGGATGGGACCATATGTATCTGTTACACGTAACATTACGACAATACGATATAACTCGGCCAACGATAAGAAAAGTTCATCATCGCTTTGATTTTTCAAATTGAAGTAATCAGGATAAAACTTTGAATAAAAATCATTGAATGGAATTTTTTTCCAATCGTCTGAAGGATTGTAAGTTGCGTAACGACCAGACCAACCTGTACCCAAATTGGAGTCTGCCACATATCCCGAAAATGCTCCTGCCATCAAACAGTCTACATATTGAGAAAAGTTCTCTTGTTCTGGCATCATCAAATCTTGTAAATTAAGAGCTAATGATCTTACCAAATACCAATCTACTCCCATGTCATTTTGGTCTGGTTCATGAGGATTTTTATTGTAATCTTCAAAGTTTCCTGTACATGCAGTTGCACCGAAAAGAAACATACCAGTGACTATAAACTGTATTATTTTATTTTTCTTCATCTTTTCCGTTTTTAGAATTTAAGTTTCAAATTGAATCCTACACTACGAAGGCTAGGCATCATAAAGTAATCAATTCCCTGATAATAGTTACCTGTAGTGGCTACAGATTCAGGATCGAAAGGAGCCTTGCAATAAATCATCCACAAGTTACGACCTACCAGCGAAAGAGTGATATCCATAATATTTTTCAATTTCTTTCTTGGGATAGTGTAGCTGACAGAAGCTTCTTGCAGACGTAAATTGGTAGCACTATAAGTGTAATATTGAGGAATACCGCTGTCGGCACCAACCACTGTATACCACTTTTGCGCGTCAATCATATCGTTGCCGTTTATCACGACTCCACCATTATCACGAGCTGCTGCTGTAGCTTCGGATACACCATAGGAGTCAAGAACGGCTTGAGTCGCAGAGTAAACGACTCCTCCCAAACGGGCAGTAAGAAGGAAGCCAAGTCCCCAGTTACCATATTGAAAGTCATTGCGCCATGCCATATTAGCTTTTGGAAAAACAGATCCTAAATAAATATCATCAGCTTTGTCATTCACTGCTACATTTCCATCGGCATTTACATAAATCTTATTATTTGAATCTCGAAGCAAGTCAGATTGTGAGTAGAGATCACCTAAAGATCCACCTACTTTTAGAATGAACCGTGCCTTTGATAAACCACCTACATCCATACGGTCTTTTGTTATTTCTTCACCGGTTACAGGGTTTATGTAACCATCAATCAGGCTTAAAATCTTGTTTTTATTGGCACTGAATGTGTAGTTAGAACTCCATGAAAACTTGTTCCATGTATTCTTGTAACCAAGTGAAAGTTCTACACCACGGTTACGTACGTTACCAGTCTGCGCATAGAATGTACTATAGCCTCCTGTTGGAGAAAGCTTTGCATCCATGGTTTGATTGTAAGTCTTGGTATTATAGAATGAAACATCAAAATTGAAATGTTTAAGGAAACGTGCAGTAAGACCTACTTCCCAAGAATCTGTACGTTCCGGTTTCAAATCATACAATGGATATGCAGACTGAGAAGAGTATGCTCCTGTTGAAGTATTCCATGAAAAAGTTGGATAAGCAAGGAAGCGTCCAAATGGTAGACCTACGGATGCCCAAGAAGCACGTAGTTTTAAGTATGAAATACTTTCAGGTAATTTGAAAAGTTCAGACAAAACAACAGAGCCTCCTACTGACGGGTAGAAAAAAGAAGACTGTTTTGAGTTCGGTCCCGCTAATTGACTTGGCCAATCATTACGTCCGGTAAGAGTCAAGTAGTAAGTACTTCTATAACCAACTTCTGCAGATGCAAATATAGATTGTGTTTGTTCACGATAACCAGTTTCTTCACGTTTCCCAGTTTCTTTATCCAATTGAGCAACTGTGAAAAAGTTAGGAAGTCCATTCGCTGCAATTGGTCCACTAACGGCAAGAGCTTCAGAACGATTGTCTGAATAAGATGCTCCGATATTAGCTGTTAAACTCCAATCCTCTCCAAATGTTTTATTTATATTCAACAATAAGTCTGCATATGTTTGCTTGTCACGAGTGTTTGTTACACCATAAAAACCATTTTCACCTTCAGCAATAGTTGCGATGGTAGAGGCATAGTATTTTTGTGTATATGTGTTGTATGAATTATCTAGACGTACACGTCCAGCTACGTTCAACCAACTTAGAATATCGTAACTTAAAGCTGCACTCAACATATAACGATCTTTGTCATTTTCACGCAAGTTACGGTAATTAATCCAGTAAGGATTTTGCAAACGGAACGATCCTCCTCCTTGAGGCCAATATTGCGTATACATATTACGCTCTAAATCATAACGTTCGTACATTTTGTAATCTTCCCAGTCATTTCCACGCGGAAACAGGTAAGCAGAAGACAGCGGGTTTGCATAAATACCTTGATTCACCATATTACGGTCTTTCTGCATAATATATTGAGCACCAACATCCAGTTTCATCTTATCTTCTAGGAAAAGAGTGGTGTTACGGAATGTAAAGTTATAGCGGTCGTATTTGTTATTTGGAATAATACCACGCGAATTAACGGCTGCGGCAGAAAGATATGTCTGATTGTGTTCTGTACCAGTAGAAAGTGTTACAGATTCTGTTCCAATAAGTCCAGTCTGAAAATAATCACTTGCAGGATCGTATCCGCGGTAATTAGCTTCGTTCAGTCTTTTCCCCCAACTAGCATCTGTTCCAGAAGTTCCATAGCGATTCTGAAACTGTGGCATGACGAATGGAGATAACATTTCTGTATTACTAGATACGGTCAAGGCTACACGACCCACTTTTCCTTTTTTTGTTGTGATTACAATAGCACCATTAGATGCATTGCTACCATACAATGCGGCAGCAGCGGCACCAGACAAAACTGACATTGATTCAATGTCATCTGGGTTTATATCAGCTATAGCTTCTGTAGAGCCTTGCGATTGCATCTCTTCAGAACCACCAGAAGCGCTCAGGTTATACATTGGAATACCGTCGATAACATAAAGAGCATTAGACGATTGTTCGATACCCCTGGAGCCACGCATAACAACTTTACTTGCACCACCAATACCAGAAGAAGAAGAGTTGATATTTAAACCTGCAACCTTTCCGTTCAGCGAATTAATAAAGTTCGCATCTTTTACGGCTAAAGCTGATTCTGCATCGACCTGTGTGACATTATAACTCAAAGCTTTCTCCGAACGCTTAATACCCAAAGCTGTAACAACCACCTCGTCAATCACTTGGGTGTCATCCATCATCGTAATATTAATGGCTGTCTGTCCTTTCAAAGGAATTTCTTGTGTCTTATATCCGATATAAGAATAAACAATAACTGGGTTATTGCTTTTTGTCATAATTTTGTAGTTACCATCCAAATCGGTAATAGCTCCGTCTGTTGTTCCTTTTACTAAAATACTAACACCAATCAGTGGCTCTCCTTTAGCATCTACAACTTGTCCGGTTATAGTACGTTCTTTCCCGCTTTGTTGTTGTAGTGAATTAGAATTTTCTTTTTCGGATAAATAAATTATATTCTCTTCTATTTTATAAGAGATATCTTTATTTTTCAAAAGTGTGTTTAAAACTTGCTCTAAAGAAGCATCTTTTACTTTTAAAGGTTCAACTGTGACAGTCGATAGCTTGTCATTGTAGAAAAATTGGTACTTTGATTGTGATTGAATTTGTTTAATTACAGTTCCTAAAGTTGTACGGGGAGTTGATAAGGTCAACTGTGCCGCAGCCCATTGTACAGGAACTGCTATCAACAAAAGAATCAATAAAGCTCGAAATAACTTCGACTTTCGAAGCGAATGTTTGCTTTCCATACATTTAATTTAATGGTTATACATTTTATTAAACTCAAAAAGAAGAGTGTCGACTTTCCCTCCCTTTGTTAATAAAACAATGCTAATATAATAAACACTTAGTCCATTTTCTCTTTTTTTTCGAAAAAAGTAAGAAATATCTGATACCCCCTTGAATAACCTATATTTAGAATTTACCAAGTACTTAGAGAACTTGGATAAAAATAATGTGATTAAAATCTTTAAGTGATAATATATATGAAAAGAATAGTAAAAAACAGTTTGTTTACAGCAATATTGATGGTGTGGGGGATGATGTATTCCTCATGCGAAGACTGGACAGACCCAGAAAGCATTAACATCCATTACTCTACATTTGAAGAGCAAAACCCACAACTGTATGCTGACTATATCAGAGATCTGAAACGCTACAAGGATGGAGAACATAAGTTAGTCTTTGTCTCTTTTGACAATCCGGAAACTAACCCAATCAATCAAACCGAACGTCTCACCGCTATACCGGACAGTGTGGATTTTATCTGTTTGAATAATCCGGAAAAGCTCTCGTCTGAAACACAGGCCGAAATGGTAAAAATACGCGAGAAGAATATCCGCACGCTTTCCTGCATTAATTATGAGAGTTTAGAACAAGAATGGAACAATAAGGCAAAGGATAATTCCGAATTGACGGAAGAAGATGCACAAAGATATCTGAATGAACGTACGGATGCTATGCTGGCTCTATGTGACAGTTATGGATATGATGGTATCCTAATTGACTATACAGGACTTTCAATGGTGGGTATGCAAGAAGATGTGTTACAACAATACAAGGCACGTCAGCAAAACTTCTTCAGCAGAGTGTTGGATTGGCGGATTAAGCATACCGACAAGACATTGGTTTTTTACGGTTATGTGCAGTATTTGGCTCCCGAAAACATGGATATGCTGGATAAATACAATCATCTGATACTGAAAACCGCTTCTTCTAAAAACATGGAGGATCTGACATTAAATGTTTTTATGGCTATTCAAGCAGGCATAGACGTAGCAGGAACGAATGCGGATCTTGTTCCAAAAGATCGTTTTATTGCCTGTACACAGTTTCCTCAACAGGAAGATAAGGATATGATAATTGGTTATTGGGATACACGGGATGCAAATGGAAATAAAGTATTGGCTGCACAAGGTACAGCTCAATGGATTGTACAGACATCACCAGATTATACCTGCACTGGTATTTTTATCATCAATATCCAAAAGGATTATTACAATAATACTTATGGAACAGTACGTGAAACTATTCATATAATGAATCCTAATAAATAGAAATACAATATGAAATTACATATTTATCAATTGGCTATTATGGCACTTACCGTATTTACGATGAGCAGCTGTAAGGATACGGATATTAATGATGAACATCATTATGACAATAAGCTTTATATAAGCTCGGTACCTGTAACAGACGATTTACTAATTAAAGAAGACATATTGTCTGATAGTCGAAAAATCACTTATCGGCTTGCAGCTCCCGCTGATGATGAAGTCCAAATCAGCTTTGATGCGAAACCGGCTTTGACAGCTGCTTACAATCTGAGTTTTGCAGATAATGCTACAGCACTTCCCGAGGCATATTATGATATCCCTGTGAAAGACGCTACGATTAAAACCGGAGAAATTTCCGGGGATGACATCATCGTGAATTTCGTCAATTTGAATCAATTGGACGACTCACGTCGCTACGTGCTGCCTGTCACAATAACAGATGTATCCGGTATCGGAGTTCTTGAGAGTGCCCGTACTACTTATTTTATCATCAAAGGAGCTGCTCTTATTAATGTTGTAGCCAATATCAAAGAAAACTATTTCCCGATAAATTGGAGTAGTGATGTAAGCAAGATGACTACTATTACAGTGGAAGCATTGGTACGAAGTGATGACTGGGTGGCCAAACGTGATAATGCACTAAGTTCTGTTTTTGGAATTGAAGGTAATTTCCTTATACGTATCGGTGATGGTGACCGTCCACGTGATCAACTTCAGGCATTTGTGCCAGGTGGAAGTTTTCCTCCAGCAAATCACGCACCAGGTATTGGACTTCCGGTAGACGAATGGGTACACATAGCTGTTGTGTATAACACTGTCAATAAAAACCGAATCTATTATAAGAATGGTGTGGCGGTGTATAAAGACCAGTCAGCAAATAGTACGGTTAATTTAACTAAGAATTGCTATATAGGTCGTTCTTTTGATGGTACCCGCTGGCTTCCGGGAGAAATTTCAGAGGTTCGTATTTGGAGCGTAGAAAGAACTGCAGAGCAAATTGCAGATAATCCTTATAAAGTAAATCCTGCCAGTGAAGGACTTGTAGCCTACTGGAAATTTAATGAGGGGTCTGGAAAGGTTGTTATAGATCGTACTGGCAATGGAAATGATATCACAGCGAGTAAAGATCCGATATGGGTTCCTGTAGAACTTCCTCAAATATATTAATCCTTTTAATTAAAAAGAATATTATTATGAAACAAAAATATCTGATAACAGGGTTGATGGTTGCCATATTTGCAGGCGGCATAACTTGCCTTACCTCCTGTGATGATGATCTTGTCATAAATAAAGCAATAGATGAGTCAGCATATACCGGCATTTATGAAAACAATGGATACTTGCGTGACGGAAAGTCCAATTTGTCTTCTAACGTAGTGGATCTATACAAAGATACTTATACTACTTCTGTAAAAATGAGTCTTAGTAAAATGACGAGTACCAGTACTTCTGCTCAAGTAATTATTGATGCAGATTATTTGGATACTTATAATAAAGAGCATGAAACCGATTTTGAATTGTATCCTGTGCACCTGGTTTCTTTTAAGAATGACGGGAAGCTCATAGTAGATGCTCAAACAAAATCTGCTCAGACTGACATCACCATTCAGGCGGACGGCACTTTGAAAGAAGATAAAACCTATGCTTTACCTATAGCTCTTACCCACGTAAGTAGCGACATTACCATAAAAGATGAGAAAGCTGGTCATTGTATCTATTTGATAAAAGATATGAGAAAGTTAGGAAACACTTACAAAGAGGAAGATGTAGTAAAGTCATTTGTCTTCTTTGATGGTACAAATCCACTGAATGCTCTTTCTTTTCAACTGGAAAACGGAAAATTGCTGTGGGATGTAGTATCCCCATTTGCTGCCAATATCAACTGGGACGCACAAGCCCAACGCCCTTATTTAAAATGTAATGCTTATATACAATATTTGTTAGACAATAATGAGAAATTTTTGCAACCACTTCGTAAACGTGGAACTAAAATAGTATTAGGAATACTTAGTAACGGGGATATAACAGGAGTGGCGCAACTTTCCAAACAAGGTGCCAAAGACTTTGCACGAGAACTAGCTCAGTATTGCAAAGCATATAATCTGGACGGGGTATGTTTTGATGACGAATATGAAGGCGCTTATGATCCGAATAATCCGGCATTAACAAAGCCTACTGAAGAGGCTGCCGCACGCTTATGCTACGAAACTAAACAAGCAATGCCTGATAAAATCGTAGCGGTATATGCATTAAGAAGAATGTATAGTTCGAAGGCAACCGTTGTTGATGGAGTAACTATTAAAAACTGGATAGACATTGTAGTGGGTGATTATGGTAGAGATCCTTCTCAAGTTCCGTATGGGGACCTGACATCCAAAGAATGTTCCGGTCAATCCATGGAGTTTGTTAGAGGTACAGGTGGCGATTTACAGGGACAAAGACTGATAAACCAAGGCTCTGGATGGTTTATGGGCTTTTCACCGAAGCCGGAAAATTATGGCAATGTATTCCGGCGTCTGTCTGATGTGAAAACTCTGTATGGTTCTCCGTTACAAGCACCTACCGTGTTCTACAAGGACAATGATGCCACACCTTACCAATATCCCGATGATTTGCAATAATTAAAAAAACAATTGTAGAAATGAGAACACTTTATAGATTTTTCTTGTTGTTGGCAGTCGGTTCGCTGACAGCCCTTTCTGGATGCGGGGAAGATGAAACTCCAAGTCTGGCTACCTACCCGGATAACAATTTTTCTCTTGTGGCGGAAGACGGAGAAGGCTCGGAAATAACGGTAAATGCCACCTATAATAATGAGGGTATATTAGAATTCGATAAACCCACAATATTCACCTTTCGTTTTAACGCTTCACCCGAGGACGCAATAGTTACTTTTGAGCCAATCGGAGAAGATGTTGAGTTAAGTGATACCAAATTGATAATTCCGGCAGGCTATACGGATGCCAGTGTTACTTTGGGTATAAAAAATATGGATGTTTTTCAATCTAATTACGATGAAGCTACCTGTAATTTAGGAGTGAGAGCTACTGTGCAAGGATATAAAATGCCATCTATTACCTTGGAGGCAAAAGCTTTGATAAAGAAAGAGGCGTATGTAGCTACAGGTTTCTTGGAAGGAAAAGTCGGTAATAAAACTACATTCGAACATACTTATTTCAACGGAGAATTTAAGGACACGGAGCGGAATCTATATACATTCAGTGTACAATTGGATCGTCCTGCTCGGAAAGATGTAAAGGTGAAACTTACAACGGAAGGAGTGGATGACGAATACCTGAAAGACATTAGTATTACTCCTGCAGAAATTATAATTCCTGCTGGTGAAAAGACATCAGGAGATATTACTTGGGAGATTACTAATGACTTTTTGTTGCGTACATCGGACGACTCGTCAAACACATTAAATATCACAGCTGTTTTTGAATGTGAAGATCCGGTCTTCGTGCAGGATGAGAAAAGAAGTTCTTTCACCTTGAATATAAATAAATATATAAGAGGATTTGAACACATATCTTACAAACGGCCTTCCGGTTGGATAGAATGGGCCAAACAGGGTTGGTCTGTAGATGTGGAAGATAGTAGTGATTTTTATCAAAACGATGGTGGCGGTTCGCTTATTGATGGTGAAACCAAAGGTAACTATGAAGGTATATGTTCTGATGGAGATATTTCATTTACACTCGATATGGGAGAGGAAAAAACAATCACTGGAGTAGGTCTTGATTATATATATTATTATGCTCCTCAAAATGTACAATTATCAGTTTCTTCTGATGGAAACACATGGAATTATCTAGGAAAAGTAGCTACTGCTGATGAGAATGCCGATTACTATCAATTCATTGAACCTATAACTGCACGGTATGTGAAATTTGATCTTTTGGCTTCTTGGGGATGTGAGCTTTATGAAATATACGTCTTTAAGTAGTATTGAGTCTAAAAAGAATATAGGTTAAAGTTTGTATTCGAGAGGCTGTCTCAAGATTGTTTTTGAGTCAGCCTCTTTTTAATTGCTTTTTCAAAGAACGGGCAGGCGCTAACTTTTCTAAGTCTAACGTTTGCTCATGTTCCTAAATATTTGAATTAAATGCTACATAGTGAAATAAAATATCTATCATAGTATCATTTATTTCAATAATCTTTTAATTATCAAAGGAATAAGTATGATAGATAGCTTTTAGAAAATGCATCTATCATACTTTTACCAGTAAAAACAGGTTATCTATCATTGTGCAAAATAGCCATATAAGGGTCATAATAGGTGTAAGATAGCTTGTTTTTGTCACAAGGGAGCCATATAAATCTGATTATCGTGGCTTAATAATGTAAATGTAATGGCGATAAGTTTATAGCCCACGTATGTGTGCTGTACAGTCCGCATGTGTGGGCTGCACGGTTTACATACGTGGGCTGTACAGCCTGCACATGTGAACTATAGAAAGACAGCCGCTTCCAATAGATTATTAAGTTGTCAATACAGGTTATCATCCTATAAAGTGTGCATTCTTATGCCTTTAAATGGATACTCTCACCTAATGCTACACTAAATAGATATAGTATGGGTGTGATAGATACCCGTTTTTTGCAATAAAAGTATGATAGATGCATTTTCTAAAAGTTATCTATCATACTTATTCATTTGATAATTAGAAGATTATTAAAATGAATGATACTATGATAGATGTTTTTCTCACTATGTATTCAAACCTGTATCATTTTACTCATTTCCGTACGGTGCTGAATCAATTGATATTTTAGCAAATAAGTATTGAAACGCAGATTAACGCAGATTTTCGCAGATTATTAGAAGGCTGCGCCATGTTTGAGAACTTTTTTATTCTTTGCGAAAATCTGCGTTAATCTGCGTTTCAATAAATGTTCATTTGGTTCATTTCGGTGCAATACTGAAAGACTCAAACCAAGATTAGGGTAAATTATCTCGCAAGGATTATTGTTGCTTAGAGAAAGAATAGGGCATATCTTCTTCTTTAGTTCCTCTATTCTGATTAGGTTGATTGCTCATTTCAACACTGATTGTACCTCCCTTGAGCAAATTTTCGTGTCGGAGATAATTTTTAGTGTAATCAGCACCATTGACATTCATCGAATTGACATAAAAATTCTTCTTACTATTATTCGGAGCATCAATAACCAAACTATTGCCATTCTCAAAATGAAGTGTAGCTTTCTTGAATAACGGAGCACCTATAATATATTCATCCGTTCCCGGACAAACAGGATAGAAACCTAATGCCGAGAATACATACCAGGCAGAAGTTTGTCCGTTGTCTTCATCGCCACAATAGCCGTCCGGAGTAGGAGAGTACATACGATCCATTACTTGACGCAACCAGTATTGGGCTTTCCAAGGTTGTCCTGCATAGTCATATAAATAAA
>OAWD01000773.1_pt1 | contig 17644 bp, 9 predicted proteins | sample 1495361 | NCBI WGS metagenome assembly OAWD01 (sample SAMEA2580130, study PRJEB22360) | human gut metagenome | biome: human gut; feature: human-associated habitat; material: faeces | place: Denmark | collected 2008/2010 | reverse complement strand
TAGATTTCATCCTTATATCCAACTAAAAACTCCACATATTTACCCGTACCTATAGCTACAGCCGTCATGGGATCCTCCGCGGTCATGGTATTGATACCGGTTTTGTCTGAAATCAGCTCCTCCAGTCCGCGAAGCAGGCTTCCGCCGCCGGTAAGGACAATTCCCCTGTCCGCAATATCCGCCGCCAGCTCCGGAGGGGTTCTCTCCAGAACGCTGTGAATAGCCTCCACAATCTGCAGGGTAGGCTCTCTGAGGGCTTCCTCCGTTTCCTCCGACGAAACCTTTACGGTTTTGGGAAGGCCGGTCACCAGGTTACGTCCCCTCACATCCATATAATCAGGCTCCGGACGCTTATAGGCGGAACCTATTTTAATTTTGATATCCTCTGCAGTCCTTTCCCCGATCAGCAGATTATGTTTTTTACGCATATAGCGGACGAGAGCCTCGTCAAAATCATCACCGGCGATCTTAATAGAAGCGCTCACTACCGTACCGCCCAGAGAAATAACAGCAATATCAGACGTACCGCCTCCGATATCCACAATCATATTTCCGCAGGGACGGGAGATATCAATGCCGGCTCCGATAGCAGCCGCGATAGGTTCCTCAATAATGGAAACCTCTCTCGCACCGGCCTGGTAGGTTGCATCCTCCACGGCCTTCTTTTCCACTTCGGTAACCCCGCTGGGAACACATACTGCAATCCTTGGCTTACGGAAGGTTTTCCTTCCGAGAGCCTTCTGGATAAAATGCTTCAGCATCTTTTCCGTAACGGTATAATCAGAAATAACACCCTGGCGGAGCGGCCTTACCGCAACGATATTTCCGGGTGTACGTCCCAGCATCAGCCTTGCATCCTCGCCGATAGCTTTTATTTTATTAGTGTCTCTGTCAAACGCCACTACACTTGGCTCTTTTAAAACGACGCCTTTTCCTCTGATATACACTAAAATACTGGCGGTACCCAGGTCGATTCCAATATCTGTATACTGCATATTCTCCTCCATTCCAAATGAAGACGGCGCGGAAGACTTATGCCTACAATCCCCTGCGCTTCCTTCTGCCTCTATTATATTATGGACCAATCTTTATAAATCAAGCATATATATTTTACAAATCACGTAAAATTACGAAAAATCCAATCAGATACCCCGCAACGAATCAATAGCCTGTTCGACGCAAGCGTAAAATATACCGTCTGTTATTATAACCTAAAACCTTACTTATGGAAAGTGTTTTCATAAAAAATTAAAGAATACACCGTTTTACCGGTGTATTCTATTATCTTTTGCCAATGGCAGTTTTTCACGCCTTGTCCTATCGGCAGCCTCATCCGTACGGCCTGCCGGGACAACCCGTCAGCCCTTCCTCTCACGGCTTCTCTGCACGCACTTTGTTTTTCTTCGCTTTATCCAGCATTTTCCCAATATAGTACCCGGTATAGGAATCCTTGCAATCGGCCACCTTTTCCGGCGTACCTTCCGCTATTACGGTACCGCCGCCGTCGCCGCCTTCCGGTCCCATATCAATGATGTAATCCGCTGTCTTAATCACATCCAGATTGTGCTCAATCACAATTACCGTATTCCCTCCGTCCGCCAGCCTGTGCAGGATTTCAACCAGTTTGTGCACGTCTGCGAAATGAAGCCCGGTAGTAGGCTCATCCAGGATATATATGGTCTTTCCGGTGCTTCTCTTGCTCAGCTCGGTTGCCAGCTTGATCCGCTGTGCTTCCCCGCCGGACAGCGTGGTGGAGGGCTGACCCAGCTTGATATAGGAAAGGCCCACATCATAGAGCGTTTCTATTTTTCTGCGTATACTGGGCACATTTTCAAAGAAGGTCACGGCTTCTTCCACGGTCATATCCAGCACGTCAAATATATTCTTTCCTTTATATTTGACCTCCAGCGTTTCCCTGTTATAACGCTTTCCGCCGCAGACTTCGCAAGGCACATACACATCGGGCAGGAAATGCATTTCGATTTTAATGATACCGTCTCCGCCGCAGGCTTCGCATCTGCCGCCCTTTACATTGAAGCTGAATCTTCCTTTTTTATAGCCGCGCGCCTTGGCATCCTGGGTGGAGGTGAACAAATCCCTTATCATATCAAACACGCCGGTATAGGTGGCGGGGTTGGATCGGGGCGTACGTCCGATGGGGGACTGATCGATATCAATCACCTTATCCAGCTGATCCACACCGTCGATGCCTTTATTTTTACCGGGTATGGTCCTTGCCCGGTTCAAATCCCTTGCCAGCGTCTTGTACAGGATTTCATTAACCAGAGAGCTCTTGCCAGAACCGGATACGCCGGTCACACAGGTCATGACCCCGAGAGGGAATTTCACATCAATATTACGGAGGTTATTTTCCGCCGCCCCTTTTACCTTAATCCACCCCGCAGGCTTTCTGCGTTTGTCGGGAACCGGGATGGAAAGGGCGCCGCTCAGGTACTGCCCGGTAATGGATTCGGGGTTTTTCATCAGCTCCTCCGCCGTACCGCAGGCAATTACTTCACCGCCGTGGGAACCCGCTCCGGGGCCGATGTCCACAATATAATCGGCGGCGAGCATGGTATCCTCGTCATGTTCCACCACCAGAAGGGTATTCCCCAAATCCCGCAGATTCTTAAGCGTATTCAGAAGCTTGTCATTGTCTCTCTGATGCAGTCCGATACTCGGTTCATCCAAGATGTAGCACACACCGACCAGCCCGGAGCCTATCTGGGTAGCCAGACGGATACGCTGTGCCTCCCCGCCGGAAAGGGTACCCGTGGCCCTGGACAGGGAAAGATATTCCAGCCCCACGTCCACCAGGAATCCGACCCGCGCCCGGATTTCCTTCAGTATCTGTTTTCCTATGAGCTGCTGCTGCTTTGTCAGCTCCATTCCTTCCAGATAAGTCTTCAGATTGCGGATAGACATGGAAGTCACTTCATAGATATTCTTGTCACATACCGTAACCGCCAGCGCTCCCTTTTTAAGGCGCATTCCCTGACAGACATTACAGGGGGTGATGCTCATAAAGGTTTCATATTCCTGCTTCACCACATCCGAACCGGTCTCCCGGTAGCGGCGTTCCACATTTTTTATGAGGCCTTCAAACGCCACCGGGTACACTCCTTTTCCCCTTTGTCCCTGGTAATATACCTCCACCTCATGACCGTTGGTTCCGTTTATGAGAATGTCCTTTATCTTGTCCGGGTAATCCTCAAAAGGGGTATCCAGGCTGAAGTGATATTCTCTGGTCAGCGCCTGGAGGATCGCATTGGTAAAGCTGGAGGTATCATTGCAGGACTGCCAGCCCATCACCGCAATGGCCCCCTGGTTAATGCTGAGCCGTTTATTCGGAATGATGAGATCAATATCAAACTCCATCTTATATCCCAGTCCAAAGCATTCCGGGCAGGCGCCGAAAGGATTATTGAAGGAAAAGCTTCTCGGCTCGATCTCATCGATGCTGATTCCGCAGTCCGGACAGGCAAAACTCTGGCTGAAGGTAACCGGTTCCCCGTCAATGACATCCACAATCAGCAGCCCTTCCGTAAGCGCCAGCACATTTTCAATGGAATCCGTAAGGCGGCGTTCTATCCCTTCCTTCACCACAAGACGATCCACCACAATTTCGATATTATGTTTGATATTTTTATCCAGTTTGATTTCTTCGGACAGCTCATACAGATTACCATCCACTCTCACGCGGACATACCCGCTTCTCTTGGCTCTTTCCAGAACCTTGACGTGTTCACCCTTCCGGCCGCGCACCACGGGGGCCAGAAGCTGTATCCTGGTTCCCGCAGGCAGACCGCAGATATGATCCACCATCTGATCCACCGTCTGTTTTTTAATCTCCTTCCCGCAGTTCGGGCAGTGGGGGATACCGATACGGGCATACAGAAGCCGGAAATAATCGTAGATTTCCGTAACGGTACCTACCGTGGAACGGGGATTTCTGTTAGTGGATTTCTGATCAATGGAAATAGCGGGTGACAGCCCCTCGATTTTTTCCACGTTGGGCTTTTCCATCTGGCCCAGGAACTGTCTCGCGTATGAGGACAGCGATTCCATATACCGGCGCTGCCCTTCCGCATATATTGTGTCAAAGGCGAGAGAGGATTTCCCGGAACCTGACAGTCCGGTGAGAACCACCAGCTCGTTTCTGGGGATATCCACATCAATCCCTTTCAGATTATGCTCGTTTGCCCCACGGATCCTGATATATTCACGGGGCCTCATCTTTATGCTTTCCTGCTCCATTTTGTAATTTATACTCCTTTCAAAGCCTGCCGTTCAGGTATATCCTGCGCCGGCCTGCTAATCCTTCAGTTTTGCAAGTGTCTTTTTCAATTCCACCATCTTGTCACGAAGCTCTGCCGCTGCTTCGAAGTTCAAATCTGCAGCCGCCTGCTTCATCTTCTTCTGGATATCCCCGATGAGCTTCTCCAGTTCTTTCTCATCCATGGACTCCGGATCCTTCTCAAAGCGCACTTCTTCCTTGGCGATCACCCGGGAGATACTGATCAAATCCCGGACGCTCTTTTTGATAGTCTGAGGCGTAATCCCATGCTCCTCATTATACTTCTGCTGGATCTCCCGGCGGCGGTTGGTTTCCGATATGGCGGCATTCATGGAATCCGTCATCTTGTCGGCATACATGATAACATGTCCCTCCGCATTCCGGGCCGCGCGGCCGATAGTCTGTATCAGAGATGTTTCTGAACGCAGGAACCCTTCCTTATCCGCATCCAATATGGCGACCAGGGCTATTTCCGGAATGTCCAGCCCTTCCCGCAGCAGGTTAATCCCCACCAGTACATCAAATACATCCAGACGCATGTCCCGGATAATTTCCGCACGTTCCAGCGTATCGATATCCGAATGCAGGTATTTCACGCGGATACCCACATCCCGCATATAATCGGTCAAATCCTCCGCCATGCGTTTGGTCAGCGTGGTTACCAGCACTTTATTATGTCTATCCGTCTCTTTTCTGATTTCCCCCACCAAATCGTCGATCTGCCCTTCCACAGGACGGACGGAAACCTGCGGATCCAGCAGGCCTGTGGGCCGGATGATCTGCTCCGTCCGCAGCAGTTCGTGCGCTTCTTCATAAGAGGAAGGCGTGGCGGAAACAAAAAGCAGCTGATCAATATGGGTTTCAAATTCTTCGAAATTGAGCGGCCTGTTATCCAGAGCGGAAGGCAGGCGGAATCCATAATCCACCAGGGTCATCTTCCTGGAACGGTCCCCGGCATACATCCCTCTGATCTGCGGAACGGTGATATGAGACTCGTCAATCATAATCAGGAAATCATCCCGGAAGAAATCCAGGAGAGTCATGGGCGGTTCTCCCGGCGCGGAACCGTTCAGATGCCTGGAATAATTTTCAATGCCGGAACAAAAGCCGGTTTCCCGCAGCATCTCAATATCAAAATTGGTCCTTTCAGAGATTCTCTGTGCCTCCAGCAGCTTGTCCTCCCCTTTAAAATAACGGATCCTCTCTTCCAGTTCCTGTTCAATATTATCGCAGGCGATATTGATTTTCCCCTGTGATACCACATAATGGGAGGCGGGAAAAATAGCAATATGCTCCAAAGTGGAATGCAGCTGCCCGCTTAACGGATCCACCTGCGCAATCCTGTCAATTTCATCCCCGAAAAATTCCACCCGGATCAGGTAATCCCCGCCCTGGGCAGGATAAATTTCCACACTGTCCCCTCTCACACGGAAACAGCCGCGGCTTAAATCCATATCATTTCTGTCATACTGTATACTAATCAGTTCGCGCAGGACCTCATCCCGATCCTTTACCATACCCGGACGCAGGGAAACGATCATATCCTTATATTCATCCGGACTTCCCAGACCATAAATACAGGAAACACTGGCTACCACGATAACATCCCTGCGTTCCGCAAGGGACGCGGTTGCGGAAAGCCTCAGCTTGTCAATCTCATCGTTGATGGAGGAATCCTTGGCAATATAGGTATCCGAAGAAGGCACATAGGCCTCCGGCTGGTAATAATCATAATAGGAGACAAAGTATTCCACCGCGTTCTCCGGGAAGAATTCTTTGAATTCCCCGTACAGCTGTCCGGCCAGGGTTTTGTTGTGGGCGATGATCAGGGTCGGCTTCTGCATCTGCTGAATGATATTCGCCATTGTGAATGTTTTGCCCGATCCGGTGACACCCAGCAGGGTCTGGAACTGGTTGCCTTCCTTAAAACCGGCCACAAGCTGCTTAATAGCCTGCGGCTGGTCGCCGGTAGGCTGGTATTCGGAATGCAGTTTAAACTCCATAATCTGTTTTACCTCCTTGGTAACCCTATAACAAGTCCGTCTGTTCGGCAGGAACTCATAAACAGAAGCATTTATTTTAAAAGGGCTTTACAACAGCCTGACACACCAGACACTGTCCATAGTGTACCAAAAATTATATCATAGACTATTTAAAATGTATAGCACATTTCAGAACATTTGTTCTAAACCCACTATTTCCCTGTTATGGTTCACACCCTCTGTCCCATAATCTTTATGTTGTACTGAACAGCCGGAAATAACACAGCGCAGACAAAAAAAGGTTCTTTTTCGCGTTTGGGTATCCAGTGCCGCGCTCTGTACCGGCCCAAAGGGGGCTGCACAGAGCGTGGCACTGGGTACCCGGACACGAGAAAGAACCACAAAAAATAATCGGAACCGCGTTTCTTTTAATCTATTCCTTCCTTCCGGGAAGTATCTTCATTAAGGTTTCCCGAAGTACCTCCACGTCGATCGGTTTGGCTACATGGGCCGTCATCCCGGCATCCATAGCCGCTTTCACATCCTCCGCAAAGGCATTTGCCGTCATGGCGATTATGGGGATTTCCCCGGCATCGGACCGTTTCATCCCCCTGATGCACCGGGCGGTATCATATCCGTTCATTTCCGGCATCTGGATATCCATGAGGACCGCATCGTAGGTTCCCGGCGCAGCGGTACGGAATTCCTGCAGAGCCTGGACCCCATCTGTCTTTACCACACTGTCGGCGCCATACATGGAAAGCAGTTCACACAGGATTTCCGCATTAATCGCATTATCCTCCGCCACCAGGAACCTCCGTCCGGCGAACAGATCCTTGTCGGCATTTACCGGGAAAGGTTCCCCTCCTGCCTTAACGGAATCCTCTCCTTCTGTATCGGCCCATTGTCCTTCCAGTTCCACGCAGAAGCTGCTTCCCTGATGCAGACGGCTCTTGACGGTAATCGTTCCTCCCATCAGCTCCACCAGTCCTTTGGTAATGCTCAGGCCCAGCCCGGTCCCTTCCACACGCATGGTCCCTGTGCTCCGTGTGAAGGGTTCAAAAATGCGCGAAAGGAACTCCTCCGACATGCCCACACCGGTATCGCTCACCGTAAACCGGTATCGCACCCCGTCCCCGGAATCAACGGGAGGTATCTCCTCCGCCAGGAAAGCCACACTGCCGCCCTCCGGCGTATATTTCACCGCATTGCTTAATATATTGAGCAGTATCTGATTGATCCGGAGAAAATCCCCATAGAAACACACATGGCGTATTTCTGCAGTCCTGAATTCCAGTCTCAGCCCGGCTTCCTTCGCCTGAGGCGACATGATGGAAGACAGCTGCCCCAGAAGCTCCGTAAGATTTATCTTCCTGCAGTTCAGCGTGATCTGCGAGGATTCTATTTTGCTCATATCCAGGATGTCGTTTATGAGACTGAGCAGATGCCTGGAGGATACGGATATTTTGTTCAGACAGTCCGACACCCGTCCGGGTTCGTCCATATGGGCAACTGCCAGCGCAGTCATCCCCATGATGGCATTCATGGGCGTACGGATATCGTGGCTCATGGCGGACAGGAAATCGCTTTTGGCCCGGTTGGCCTCCTCCGCAAGGGAAAGGGCGTTCTCCAGCGCTTTCTTTGTTTTGCGCTCCGCAGCGAGGACATCCGTTACATCCGCCCGCACAAGGCAGATAGTGCTGCGGTTCACATCTCCCCACATCACATTCACCTGTTTGTATCTTTCCCCGTTTTCCCCGCGGTAAGAAACCAGGAAATCATAGCCGTTGGGATTCTCCTCCAGACGCTTTGCCATGGTCTGTATGTCAAACTGGGCCGCGGCATAATCCCGGTTTTCATCGGCTATATACCCATCTACAAAGCGGGGAATGGACACCCCGTAATTTTCCGTAAAATAAGGGGGGAGATTTTCCAGCACGGTTTTTCTGGTATACAGGGTCAATCCTCCGCTCCCGATATTGATAAAACCGGCAAGTTCAAAGGTATAGGCGATCAGACGCAGTAGCCCCTGCTGTTCCCGGACGGAATCCGTGATATCCGCTCTTGCCAGGCATACTCTGCCCAACCGGGCTTCCACAAGGGAAACCGTAACATTTTTGGTCCTCACATCACCTCCGTCATCCGTTATGGAATAGGCAAAGGTATAAGAACCTGCATTCTGCAGTCTCTCCGAAAGGCCTTCCGGATCCATCATCGCCTTATACCGATCCCGATCCTTGGGAAGCAGCCGGGTTTCCAGCATATTCTGCACCCACCGGGAATACAGGCCTTCCCTGGGCGGAATGCATCCCGCCTTCTCATTTGATGTCAGCACCCGATAGCAGTCATTGGGCAAATCAATATCTGCCACAAAATCATAGCCGGCTGCGGATAGCCTGTGCAGAATCCGGTCTGATATGGTCTGGCTGGTAATATCCGTTACCGTAAGGATTCCCGTCACGTCACCGCTGTCCGGTTCCTCCACCAGATTCATTTTTATCTGAACATATCTGCCCTTCGTATCACACGGCATGCGGACAAAACATTCAAACTGCCGCTCCGGAATCCCTCTGCGGAAAGCCTCCAGCGCCGGTTTATTCAGGTACATGCCAAGAAACTCCTGCCGCTCCTGCTCTTCCACCACCAGCGTACTCAGCCCGGTAAAAAAGCCTTCCCTTGCCGAACCAAAATTTTTAAGCAGATCCGAATGTGTATGATCAATGATTTCCAGGATACGGTTCTGTGTAATGTTGCAGTGACCCACAATCAACGCATTGGGATCCTGCGTATGATAGTGCTGCAATATCAAATCCTTATACTGCTGCCGGATCCGGTTCTGTTCTTCCTTTTCATTGGTCATATCCTGATATACCGAATATACCCGCCTTTCCCCGTCCTCGTATTCGATCAGGGTAAGGCTGTTCTTAACCCATAAGTAGCTGCCGTCTCCCTTTTGCAGACGGTAGACGATTTCACAATGCCCTTCCCCTCCGGCTATATACGCATTCATCTGCTGATATACATATACCCGATCCTCGGGATGTACCCCCGCCATGGCATCTTCCCGATACAGATCCCACGCTTCCTGAAGTGTCATTCCCGTCATTGCCGCAAATCCGTCGGATAAAAATTCAGGAGTCATATTCCCCTGATCTTCATATCTAACGACGGCGACCCCGCCCGGCAGATTTTTCAAAACCGTCTGGAAATACTGTTCCAGACGCTCTTTATCCTTCCGCGTGATAACCGTTTCCGTAATATCCCGCACATACTTCACGTACGCCGGAATCCCGTTCCAGTCCGTTTCCCGGAAACGGGTACTGTAAAACCGGCCGGTTCCCTCAATGAGCATCTCGTGCTCCTCCCCGTCCGGTTTACGGCTTTTCAAAGTACAGAACGGACAGGGGGCATTTTTCCCGTGCAGGGCCGCATAGCATTTCTGCCCCACACAATTCTTTCCTTCTGCAAAAAGATTTCTGGCTTCATTTACATATAGCAGATCATAATTTTCCCTGTCTATGACATATATGGCATCGGCAGTCTCATTCACCATGCTCTGGAACAGGCGGGTATCTGCGGACATCCCCGTAAATACCGCATAAAAACCGGTGCTTTCCGCCAAAGGCCCCATCCGGCGCCCATTCAGATGAATCCAGATAAGCTGTCCGTTTTTATGGCGCATCCGGTACGAAACATCCAGTACCCCTCCGCTTTTCAGCGCGGTCACCGCAGCCGCCAGCACCCTGTCCCGATCCGGCTCGTAGATGATATCCAGAGCGTTATCCGCAACCATCTTTTCGTATTCTTCCCGCGAATGCCCGGAAAGCGCCATAACGCCGTCGGAAAAATAGGTGGGAATAAAACGCTCCCCTTCCACGCGGTAGCTTGCAATGCCTCCCGGTATGGAATTGACCAGATGAGCTACCTCCAGCTGCGCTTCCTTTAAGTCTGTAATATTATGGAATACACAGTGGAGCAGCGGATAACCGTCCTCTTCCCCAATCCACTTAATCTGAACACGTACCCAGACGATATGCCCGTCCCTATGCTGCTTACGGAATTCAAAACTGGCAATTTCATGGGTGCGGATCACCTCTCCGGCCCGGGATAACACCATTTCTGTATCTTCCCAATAGATCATTCCTGCCGCATCGCTCTTGATGAGTTCCCGGTATTCCTCCACCGTATACCCGGAAAGTTCAGGAACCCCATCCGAAAAGTAAACCGTTTCGAAGATATCGGAAACCTTATAAATGGCAACCCCGCCCGGTATCGCATTGATAATATCCTGCATTTTTTCGGTAGCCTGGTTTAATTCCATCTCCGTGCGTATCTGACCGGTTACATCACTGTATACCCCATATAGCAGCTTGGTATTATCTCCGGCATCCTTCACGGAGCCTTCCAGACGGATCCAGCGGTATTCCCCTCTGCTGTCATTCCAAAGCCGGTACGTATGCTGCACGGTGCCGTTGCTCCGGATCGCCCCCTGAATGCTTCTTTTCAAGGGTTCCAGATCCTCCGGATGGACTCCCAGAAAACTCGTTTCTTTCTCCACTAAACGGATATGTTCCTCTGCATAGCCCATAATTTCATAAAAGACGGAATTATGATATACCGGGGAAATTTTTCCCCCGGCCAGCCTGTAAACACACAATCCACATGGAATATTGCTAAGCGTTGTTTTTAAGTCTTCCCCCATCCGCCCAGCCCTCCTTCTCCTAAATAAGGCCGCTTTTATCCTGCTCTCCGTCCTGTTGAGTCCGAGAACGGAACATGTAAAAATACAGAGCTATGATACTCTGTTAATTGTATCACAGCTCCGCATAATAAGTAAACTCCCATGCCCGGCCCAACGGGCGTTACTGCTCCTGCCCCAGCTTTTCATTCATAATTTCAATAGCCTTATTCAGCTGGTTATCCACTTTATCATTATAGTAAGCTTCTGCATCAAACTTTTCTTCCACATCAGGCTCGATACCGATCTTATGGATATTATTTCCCTTAGGGGTATAATAGTTACTTACTGTCAGCTTCACTGCCGAACCGTCACTGAGGGAAATTATACGCTGTACAATCCCTTTCCCAAAGGTGGTGGTCCCTACCAGGGTACCGATTCCATAATCCTTGACAGCCCCCGCCAGGATTTCCGACGCGCTTGCGCTTCCGCTGTCAACAAGCACCACGAGAGGCTCTTTCATTTCTCTTGTCCCGTCGCAGGTATATTCCGAACGCTTTCCGTCCTTATCCTCCGTATAGACAATCAGGCCTTCCGGAAGAATTTCCCGGGCAATATCACACACGGTATTCAGGTTACCTCCGGGATTGCCGCGTAAATCAAGAATCAGGCCTTTCATACCTGAACCTCTGCATACTGCAAGAGCCTCCGTAAACTGATCCAGGGTAACCGTATCAAATTCCGTAATCTGGATATAGCCGATATCACCGTCCAGCATTTTCTGGTTAACCGTAGGGCTTTCCACTTTTCTGCGGACCACATCCACCTCCAGATAATCCGTGGCTCCTTCTCTGATGATGGTCAGATGAACCGAGGTTCCTTCTTCCCCTTTGATCTTGCTCACCACCTGGGTCAGCTCCAGCCCCTGTACCTCTTCTCCATCTACCTTATAAAGAAGATCACCTGCCCGCAGGCCGCTTTCCTGTGCAGGCGTTCCTTCAATAATACCGGTCAGCCTTGGGAGGCTGGTATCCGCATCGATTCCCACATAGGCACCGATTCCATAATAAATCCCTTCTGTCTTATCCTGCAGTTCCTTAAGTTCCTCTGAGGAATAATAAGTGGAATAGGGATCCCCCAGAGCTTCCACCAGGCCGTCATATACGCCCTTCTCCAGCGTCTGCTCATCCACATTCTCCAGATAATACTTGTTTATGGTATCCTCCAGCACCTGAAGCTTATTCATGGTCTGCGGATTAGCCACACTGTTGCTGCTCACGCCTTCCTCTCCGTTATGTGCCGCAGTTTCCTGTGCCCTGGACGACTGATATAAATTCCATGCGGACTGTCCCAAAAAGACACCGCTCAATACCAGCGCTACTGCCAGAACACCTGTAATTACCCCTCCCCAGAAGCTCTTTTTGTGATTCATTACCATGCTCCTATCTGTCCGATTACGTCCTGTTTTAATATATTGCCAATTATTTTAAATAATTCCATGGATTTACGTATTCACCGTTCACCCTCACACTGAAATGCAGATGAGGTCCTGTGGAACGCCCGGTGGACCCTACCGCCGCAATCTGATCCCCTTTTTTCACCGTCTGCCCCTGTGATACATAAAGGGCAGAAGCATGCATATAAATAGTGTACAGCCCGTCCCCATGGTTGATCATCACATAATTGCCCATAGAGCTGTTATATGCCGCCCCTACAACCGTACCGCCGTAAGCCGCCAGGATAGGGGTGCCGCTCGCTGCCGCAAAATCCACACCATTATGGAATTTCTTAACCCCCAGCGTAGGATGTATCCGGTATCCGTATTCATCGGAAATCCGCTTATAAGATGTAAGCGGAAGCTGGAACATGCCTCCGTCGTAGGTCACCTTGGGTTTGTTCAGTTCCTCCAGCTGCTTGCGTTGCGCAGCCGCTTCCAGCGCGGCAATCGTGGAATTCTGCGCCGCGATATCCGCCTCATAATCCTTTATAGCCGCTTCCTTATTGCTGATATCTCCCTGATACGCGCTGATCTGCTGTTCCTTCTGGGAAATCAGGGTCTCCAGGCCGGCCTCTTCCTTTTCCACTTCCGTTTTGGCCTGTTCCAGAACCTCCTGCTCCTCTTCCAGAGCCGTCTTACAGGTTTCCACCAGCTCCCGGTTCTTCTGGTATTCCTCCAGCTGCCTCTGATCATAGGCGTTCATTTCTTCCATGTAATTGGCATTATTCAGAAGCTCCCCGAAGCTTTTTGCAGTTAAAAGCATTTCCAGATAATTGTTATTGCCCTTTTCATAGGAATACTGTATCCGTACCTTCATGGCCGCATACTGTTCCTTTTCCCGCTCTATGGCCTCGTCCAGCATTTGCTGCGTCTCTTTGATCTCCTCTTCCTTTTCCGAAATCATCGTCTTGAGTTCGTTGATTTTGGACTGTATCTCAGCCAGATTACCGTCCAGCTGCTTTACATACGCCTCCAGATCATTCTTGGAGCTTTCAAGGCTGTCTACCATGGCCTGGATATCAGACATGGTGGTCTGCAGTTGTTTTTTCTCTTCCTGTGCCTGGGAAATTGCCGATTCCTTTTCCTTGATGCTCTGCTCCAGTTCACTGGAGGTGGCCGCTTCGCTCCCTACCGCCGGGCCAAGCCAGGTAACAAACAGGACGAAACCAAGCACAAGGCTGATGACTCTTTTGTTTTTTTTCATAATCCACCACCGTACCGTATCATCAGACATGCCCGGAAATCAGACACGCAGATGCTTGCGGACAGTAATAAAACTGCCCAGGAAACCGATCCCTACGCCAATAGCGACCACCACAGGAGCCAACGTGGAAAATACCGTATTTACAGGCAGGAAATTGAGCAGGCCGGACAATACGGAAAATTTGGTTCCTATGTATTCCACTACCTTGTTATACAATACATAGATGGTTCCCAAAGGAAGGGCAGAACCGAAAATGCCGATGAGAATACCCTCGATAACAAAAGGCGCTCTTACAAAAAAGTCGGTTGCCCCGATATATTTCATAATACTGATTTCTTCCTTACGCACGGAAATACCTATCGTTACCGTATTGCTGATCAGGAATACGGAAACCAGAAGCAGAATCAGGATGATACCTGCCGATACATAGGCAACCAGCGCATTCACACCTGTCAGTGTGGAAGCCGCAAGCTCCGACTGGTTTACCGTCCGGATTTCCGGGATGCTGTTCAGATACTCGACCAGAGCCGCCTGCTGGGATATATCCTTCATATAGATGGCGTAGCTGGCGGAATTCTCCAGCGGATTATCCGGGAAGCCGTCAGAAAATTCTTCCGGTATCCAGTTTTCCTTATAATACTCCCATGCCTGATCCGGAGAGGTATATTCTATTTTGGACACCTCATCCCTGGCTTCTATTTTGGAACCGATTTCCATAATCTGTTCCTCCGAGGTGCCGTGCTGGAAAAATATAGTGACGGAAACGCCTTCCTCCGCCGATTTCACAATACTTTGGAAATTGGTAATCACCGCATAAAACAAGCCGAACAGAAACAGACAGGCGCTGATCGTTGCCACAGAAGCAAGCGAAAACCACTTATTACGGAAAATATTGATAATGCCCTGCTTCAGGGTATAAAAAAATGTACTAATTCTCATCGATATAACCACCTTTTTCTTCGTCGCTTACGATGACACCCTTCTTCATCGTAACAACCCGCTTACGCATTTCATTTACAATCTCGCGGTTATGGGTTACTACCAGTATTGTGGTTCCCCCTTCATTTATTTTCTCCAGAAGCTTCATGATTTCCCATGAGTTCTTGGGATCCAGGTTACCGGTAGGCTCATCGGCCAGCAAAATAGGCGGTCTGTTAATCAGTGCCCTGGCCAGCGCCACTCTCTGCTGCTCCCCTCCGGAAAGCTGTTTGGGCTTTGCCTTGTATTTCCCGGCAAGCCCCACCGTTGCGAGGATGGCCGGAACATTCCTCTTGATTTCCTTGGTGGGCACCTGGATGATACGCTGGGCAAAAGCCACATTCTCATATACATTCCTGTCCTTGAGCAGACGGAAATCCTGAAAAACGATTCCAAGGTTTCTACGGTACCGCGGAATCTGCCGCGGCTTTAAATCCGCCACGCTCTGCCCGTTTACCAGAATCGTGCCGGAAGTCGGTGTCAGCTCCCGCAGAAGAAGCTTGATAAGTGTGGACTTTCCGGAACCGCTGTCACCTACGATAAAGACAAATTCGCCTTTCTTTATTCTTAAATTAACCCCGTTTAATGCAGGCGCCCCTGTGGAATAGCTCTTGCTCACCCTGTCGAGAACTATCAGGGAACCATCTTCCTTAATTCTTCTCTTTGTCTTTTTCGTACCAAAAAGTCCCAAAACGATACACCTCACTATCCGGCCTTACCATAACGGCCTAGTATTCAAATGTTTCCATATATTTCATGTATTTTACAACCATCAGCGCGATTTTAAAGGTAATGGCATCCTCGAATACCCTTAAATCCAGGCCGGTGCTTTTCTGAAGCTTATCCAGACGGTATACAAGCGTGTTCCTGTGGATGAACAGCTGACGGCTTGTCTCCGATACGTTCAGGCTGTTCTCAAAGAACTTGTTGATAGTGGTCAGGGTTTCTTCATCAAAATCATCCGGGCTTTTCCCGCCGAAGATTTCCTTAATAAACATCTTGCAGAGAGGAATGGGAAGCTGGTAAATCAACCTTCCTATACCCAATTCATTGTATGCGATAATATTGCGTTCGTCAAAGAAAATTTTTCCCACATCAAGGGCCATTTTGGCTTCCTTGTAAGAACGGCTCACTTCTTTGATTTCCTTTACAATCGTGCCGTAGGCAATACGGATACCCGTGATCCCTTCTTTATCCAGGAAATCATCAATGGCCTTTGCCGCCCGGTCAATCTCCTTACCCGTATCCGGCTCCACCAGCTCCTTTACCACGATCACGTTATTTTCATCCACCGCCGTAATAAAATCCTTATTGTTGCTTCCGAAACCGCCCCGCATAATTTCCAGAACATTGTTATCCCGGTTATTGTCCGATTCAATGATCAGGGCGACCCTTGCCACATCTGTCGGGATATGGAGCTTTTTAGCCCTGCTGTATATATCCACCAGAAGCAGATTGTCCAGAAGAAGGTTTTTAATGAAGTTATCCTTATCGAACCTTTCTTTATAGGCCACAAGAAGGCTCTGAATCTGGAAGGCGACCATTTTTCCAATCATATAGACATCTTCGCCGGCGCCGCCTATAACAAGGATATATTCCAGCTGTGTCTCATCCAGGATCTTAAAGAACTGATAACCCTGTACCTCCTGGCTGTCCGCAGGGGACCTGGAAAAATCCTGGGCCGCTCCCAGACAGTTACTCATTTCTTCGGATGTTGTTGCGATCATTTTGCCGTCCACATCCACTACACACAATTCGACCCGTGCAATACTGCGCAGTCCGTCAATCGTAGTCTGCAATACCTGATTTGATATCATATTCTTACCCCGCTCCTTCTCCTATGCAATTTCCACAAACATTACCCACGCCGGGAAATTGTCTAATGTAACACCCTTTTTCCATTTTAAATGAAAACCACAAAAAGATCTATAGGAAAGTCAAAAATTTTATGCACTTTTAAGCTTTTTTTTCAGCTTTTCCCATTTTCAGGCGCTGGTCAACCTATACAAAAAAACAGGAGCTAGTCCCCTGTCTTTTTCTTATTATATTCATTTACGTTATGCGTGAAAACCTGATAGATGAGTTTGCGCTTCAAACGCGCCAGAAAAGACGGATTCCTGACCCAGCTCACCGCCCCGAAAGGAAGGGAGACCCAAAGCTCCGCATTCACAAAATGCCCGTAATCATGCATGAGATGTACGTCTGTCGGCCATGGCATCCTAGAAATCACCACATCCGGCGCCAGATCATTCAGATTATTTACCAGCCGCTCCGGCTGGCATCCAAAATCCTCATACACGCCGCAGCCTTTTATCAGAAGATTTTCCTGGTACTCGGAAACAATCTCTCCAAGCACCTCCAGGTTATCCTGCGTATCCGCGAGAAGATATACACTGTTCCGGTTCCTTCCGAATTTTCTGAGCAGCTCCCTGAGATATACTTTTTCGTCTATTTCACGGATCCTGTTTCTCCCGGCAATTCCTGCCGCTTCCAGGACATCCGGTTCCGTACACACCGTCATGTCTATGGCCTCCAGGCAATCCTTCAGCTGTTCGTCCTTGGAAGCCTGGGCCAGATTGGAACTGGAGATATACGCAATCGTATTAAGCGCCCCGTTGTGCAGGAAGCTGTCCGTATTGCGCAGCGCTTCCCGCGCCCCGTAATCATATAAAGTAATCCCTAATATTGTATATTTCTGCATACCTTCACCCTGGCAGAATAGCGCCCGCACCTCCCCCCGCTTTTTCCTTCCCGTTATTATAGCAGATAATTCCACTCCGCGCAACGCACCCCGCTATATGCTCCTATAGCTGCCGCCCCGTACCGGCGGTATTTTAAAGGAACAGATTCAGCAGCATGTACGCCAGACAGAGGATGACGGCAATGATAAGGGGAGCGCTTACAAGCCTCCCTTTTTTCCGGCCGGACTTTCTTTCCCTCCAAAGCCAGCGGATATACTCTTCCCGGCCCTGGTTCTTACACAGCCATACAAGGACACATACGGCCA
>OAWD01000764.1_pt1 | contig 17905 bp, 12 predicted proteins | sample 1495361 | NCBI WGS metagenome assembly OAWD01 (sample SAMEA2580130, study PRJEB22360) | human gut metagenome | biome: human gut; feature: human-associated habitat; material: faeces | place: Denmark | collected 2008/2010 | reverse complement strand
GCCTGGCCCGCCGGGGCAGCGGGCGGCGCAGCAAGACCCGCTCCGCCACCCGGCGGGGGCGGGCCGTGGGCGACCGCATCCCCCGGGGGAAGGCGGAAGATCTGGCGGTGGGCGCCACGCTGCGGGCCGCCGCCCCCTATCAGTGGAGCCGGGGCGGGGGGCAGTCCGGCCTAGTCATCCTGCCCCCCGACCTGCGGGTGAAGGTGCGGGAAAGCCGCGTGGGTGCGGACATCGTGTTCGCCGTGGACGCCAGCGGCTCCATGGGTGCGGCCAGGCGGATGAAGGAGGTCAAGGAGGCGGTGCTCTCCATGCTGATGGACTCCTACCAGAAGCGGGATCAGGTGGGGCTGGTGGCCTTCCGGGGCGGGGAGGCCGCCGCCGTGCTGGAGCTCACCCGCAGCGTGGAGCTGGCCCAGCGGGAGCTCCAGGCCCTCCCCACCGGCGGGCGGACCCCGCTGGCCGCTGGGCTGGAGGAGCTTTCCCGCGTGCCCCCGATGCGGGCGGGTTGGGGGGGGGCCCGCCGCATGCTGGAGCGGCAGCGCCGCCGGGTGCGGGATTCCCTGCCCCTGCTGGTGCTCATCACCGACGGCCGGGCCAATTTCAGCCGGGGCGGCGACCCGGTGGAGGAGGCCCTGCGGGCCGCCCGGCGGGTGGCGGAGGCCCACATCCCAGCGGTGGTGATCGACACCGAGCGGCAGTTTGTCTCTCTGGGGCTGGCGGCTCAGGTGGCCCAGGTGATGGGTGCGCCCTGCTACCGGGTGGAGGAGCTGCGGGCCAGGCCGCTGGCCCAGCTGGTGCGCGGCCACAGCCCGGCGGCGGGTTAAGGAGGCGTCTATGGTAAAGCTGCTTTTCGTGCTCATGAATGAATACCGGCTCTGGGCCCTGCCTCAGGCCCTGGCCGCCCTGGAGCGCCGGTGCCCCGGCGCGGTGGAGGGCAGGGTCTACTCCGTGCGGGAGATAAATGCCGACGCCGGGCTGGAGCGGGCCCTTCTGGCCGACGGCGCGGCGGCGGACATGGCCTTTCTGGCCTCCCATGGCTCGATTCAGAACCTGTACTGCTTTTCCCGGCTGTGGGAGGCGCTGGAGGGGCGGCCGGTCTATTTTACCTCCACCATGGGGGACGAGCTGGCCGAGCTGCTCCCCAGGCTGGGGCTGGAGCCGGCCCTCTACGCCGCGCTGGACAGCTATTACCAGGCGGGGAGCCCGGCGGATCTGGAGGGGCTGGTGCTCTGCGCCCTCAACGGCCGCTTCGGCGGGGATTATCCCCTCAGCCCTCCGAGCCCGCCCCGGGGGCAGGGGGTGTACACCCTGGAGGGCTTCCTGCCGCCGGAGAGGGAGGCGGGGTACCGGGCACGGATGGCCGCCGAGACCCGGCCGGTCATCGGTGTGCTGATCCATGACCACTACGCCAGAACCGGCAATCTGGAGCATGTGGACGCCCTGCTGCGGGCCATTCAGGCCCGGGGGGGCGTCCCATACGCCCTGTCCGACTCCTTCGCCGCCGACCACGGGACGGAGCAGGGCATCCTCTACCGGATGGAGCGGTTCTACCGCAGGGCGGACGGCACCCCCATTCCGGGGGCGCTGGTGGTGTCCTACGGCTTCAGCCTGACCACCCTGGCCGGGCGGGAGGCCCGGGCGGGCCAGGTGCCCGCCAGCGTGTTTGAGAACTGGGGCCTGCCGGTGATCCAGGGACTCACCACCTACTTCAGTGCTGACGAGTACCGGCGGGATATCCGGGGCCTGGATCTGGTCTCCCTGCCCGTGTGCGTCTACCAGCCGGAGTTTGACGGGCAGCTCATTTCCGTGCCCTACGCGGTGACGGAGCGGACGGCGGACGGGCGGAAGGTGTGCCGCCCCCTGCCCGACCGGGTGACGAGGGTGGCGGAGCTGGCCTGCCGCTGGGCGGAACTGGCCCGCAAGCCCATGCCGGAGAAAAAGGTGGCCGTCATCTTTCACAACATGCCGCCCCGCAGCGACACCATCGGCAGCGCCCACGGCCTGGACACGCCGGAGACGGTATTCCGGGTGGTGCGGGCCCTGGAGAGCCAGGGCCTGCGCACAGCCTACTCCTTTTCCAGCGGGGCGGAGATCATTGCCCGCATCCGGGCGGCGGTGACCAACGACAACCGCTGGCTCTCCCCGGAGGCCGCGCTGGAGCGGGCGGAGGCCACGGTGCCGGCGGAGCAGTATCAGGGGTGGTTCGACTGTCTTAACCCCGAGACTCGGGCCCAGATGGAGGAGAGCTGGGGCCCCGCCCCGGGCACCGTGATGGTGTCCGGGGGCCAGATCGTCATCCCCGGCATCCGAAACGGCAGCCTCTTTGTGGGGGTGCAGCCCATGCGCTCGGCGCCGGAGCGGGCGGAGGAGCTCTACCACAGCACCGACAGCACCCCGCCCCACTCCTACCTGGCCTTTTACCGCTGGGTGGACGAGGTGTTCGGGGCGGACGTGGTGCTCCACGTGGGCACCCACGGCACCCTGGAGTGGCTACCGGGCAAGGAGATCGGCCTGTCCTCCGGCTGCTTCGGCGACATCTGCATCGGCGGGGTGCCCCACCTCTACATATACAACATCAGCATCCTGGGGGAGGGGATGCAGGCCAAGCGCCGCTCCTACGCCTGCATACTCGACCACCTGATCCCCTCCATGGACGACGCGGACACCTACGGCGGCCTCACCGATCTGGACGAGGCCATCGACGGCTACTATCACGCCCGCCAGGCCCGGCCTGCCCAGGTGCCCGCACTGCTGGAGCGGATCTTCACCCTGGCGGAGGAGCTGGAGGTGACTACCGATCTCCAGCTGGAGCGGGCAGATCTGGAGGCCGAGCCGGAGGAGGGGGTGGCCCGCCTCCACCGCTGGGTGAGCCGCATCAAGACCTCCCTGGTGCGGGACGGCCTGCACATCTACGGCCAGCCCCCGGAGGGGGAGCGCTTCGACCACCTGGCCCGAGCCCTGGTGCGGGTGCCAAACGGCGCCGTACCCGCCCTGGAGGACAGCATACTGCTGGCCCAGGGGTGGGCGCCCGAGGAGCTGCGGGCCGCGCCGGAGAGGCTCTACCCCGACGGGTGCACCGCCCTGCGCATTGTGGACGGGGCGATTGCGACGGCCCGGCGGCTCTTTGCCCGCCTGTCGGCGGAGGGCTACCGGCCGGAGGCTGCGGCGGAGCTCCTGGCGGAGGAGGGCTTTCCGGGGGACACTACCCCGCTGGCGCGGGTGCTGGACTTTGTCTGCACCCAGGCGGCGCCCCGGCTGCGCCAAACCACGGACGAGCTGGATCTGCTGCTGGCGGGGGTGGAGGGGCGCTTTGTCCCGCCCTTGCCCGGAGGCAGTCCCTCCCGGGGGAATGCCCACATCCTGCCCACGGGCCGGAACTTTTACGCCATCGACCCCGCCGCCGTACCCAGCCGGGCGGCATGGACGGTGGGACAGGCGCTGGCGGAGCAGGCGGTCGACGCCTACCGGGCCCAGAAGGGGGAACCCTGGCCGGAGAGTGTAGCGATCGTGGTCTACTCCGACGAGTGCATGAAAACCAACGGAGAGGACATCGCAGAGGTGTTCGCCCTGATGGGGGTGCGCCCCCGCTATCTGGGCCAGACGGACAAGGTGGTGGGGGTGGAGCCCATCCCCCTGGCGGAGCTGGGCCGCCCCCGCATCGACGCGGTGCTGCGCATCAGCGGCCTGTTCCGGGACACCTTCCCCAACGTGGTGGAGCTGGTGGAGCGGGCGGTGCTGGCCGTGGCCGGCCTGGATGAGCCCCAGGAGCAGAACTTTGTCAAAAAGCACACCGACCAGGAGCGGAAGCGGCTGGTGGCCGAGGGCCTGAGCGAAAATGAGGCGTTGGAGCAAGCATCCCTGCGGGTGTTCGGCTGCCCACCCGGCACCTACGGCGCAGGGGTGAGCAAGGCCATCCACAGCCAGAACTGGGAGAGTTGGAGGGATCTGAGCCAGGTCTACACCCTCTGGAGCGCCCACGGGTACAGCAGCCGCTTCCACGGCCAGGCCATGCCGGAGCTGTTCCGCAGCCAGCTGTCCTCCGTGGGGATGACCATCAAGAACGAGTCGTCGGTGGAGATCGACATGCTGGACAGCGACGATTTTTACAGCTATCATGGCGGCCTGATCGCCTGCGTCCGGGACTGCAGCGGGCAGAAGCCCGTCTCCGTGGCGGGCCTCACCGCCGACCCCGCCCGACCGGAGACCGCCCGTGTAGAGACCGAGCTGGCCCGGGTCATGCGCAGCCGCATCCTCAATCCCAAGTGGCTGGAGGGCCTGAAGCGCCACGGCTACAAGGGCGCCCAGGAGCTGTCCACCACCTTTGACACCTTTTTTGGCTGGGACGCGGCGGCGGAGGTGGCCTCCAACTGGATGTACGACGCCATGGCGCGGCAGTTCCTCCTGGACGAGGAGACCCGCCGGTGGATGGAGCAGGTCAACGACGCGGCGGTGCTCCAGATGAGTGAACGCTTCCTGGAGGCCCACCAGCGGGGGATGTGGCAGGCGGGTGAGGAGGAGCTGCGGGCCATCCGGCGCATCTACATGGACATGGAGGGCGTGATGGAGGACGGCTTTCAATGAAGGGCGGGCTGGACACCCTGGTGCTGCGCCTCACCAACCGCTGTAATCTGGCCTGCGGCTACTGCTACGCCGGGAGCGGGCCGGCGGGTGAGGATCTCTCCCCCGAGCGGGCGGCAGAGGCCGTGGCTCTGGCCTGCCCGCGGGGGGAAGCCCTGCGCATCCAGTTCACCGGCGGGGAGCCCCTGCTGCGCTGGGACACGGCGGCGAAGGTGCTGGACTTCGGCCGGGCCTCCGGACGGAGGTTCCACGCCGCCATCCAGACCAACGGCACGCTGCTCACACCGGCGCTCTGCCGGGAGCTGAGGGCCCGGCGGGTGGCCGTGGGGGTGAGCCTGGACGGGGTGGGCCCGGACAACGCCGCCCGCCGCACCCCGGAGGGGGAGCCCTCCTTCCAGGCGACGGCCCGCGGGCTCCAGACCCTGGCGGCGGCCGGCATGGCGGCCAACCTGACCGCGGTGGTGTCGGCGGGCAGTGTGCGCGGCCTGGACCGTCTGCTGGACTTTGCCCTGTGGTGCGGCAACGTCCACGGTGTGGGCCTGGATCTGGTGCGGCCCCAGGGCCGGGGCGCGGGGGCGGGGCTGTCCCCCTCCCCCCAGGCGCTGGCCGAGGGTTTGAACCGCCTGCTGGCCCGTCACGATCAGCTGGCCCGGCTGGGCCGCCCGGTGCGGCTCAAGGAGCTGGAGCGCCTGCGCCTGCTGCTGCGCACGGGCTGCAGACGGGACTGCTACTGCAACGCCCAGACCGGGCGCTCCCTGGCGGTGACGCCGGACGGCCGTCTGTGGCCCTGCTCCGCCCTGGCCGGGGCGGAGGGGTGCCTCCTGGGGACGCTGGGCGCGGGGACGGCCCTGCCGCAGAGTCCCTGCCCCGGGCTGGAACCGCCGGAGGAATGCGCCCGCTGTCCCGCCTTCGGCCTGTGCGGCGGGGGCTGTCCTGCCGCCCGGCGGGCCGGGCCCTCCCCCCTGGACTGCCAGATGCACCGGAGGATGCTGGAGCACGCCTGCCGGCTGGAGGGGAAATTGGAGTGGTGGAATACGTGGAAAACCGCGTTTCCAGATAGAGAAGAACCAGATGACAAGGAGGAATCGCAATGATACACCATCTGAATCGGGCGGCCGGGCTGTGCCTGACCGCCGCCCTGCTGCTCACAGCGGCGGGCTGCGGCCAGCAGACTGTGCCGGAGAGTCCCAGCCCGTCCCCCGTGGTGAAGACCGCTGCGGCAGACAAGAACGACCTGACCGTGGTGCGCAGCATGGAGCTCCAGTATGCCAACAACTTCGCGGTGGACTACTGTGCCAACGGCTGTAAGATCATCACCGACGGCGCGGGACAGAAGTTCCTGTGGGTGCCCGAGGGGGGAGAGGCGCCGGACGACACGGGGGACATGACCGTTCTCCAGGCCCCGCTGACCAAGCTGGGCTGTTTCTCCACCACCCACGCCACCCTGTTTCACGCCATCGGGGCGCTGGACAAGGTGAGTCTGGTGACCACCGACAAGGATAAATGGCATATTGAGCAGATTGCCCAGCAGATTGAGGACGGCACCACCACCTATGTGGGCAAGAACTCCGCCCCCGACTATGAGCTCATCAGCGCCGCCGCGCCCCAGATCATCCTGATCTCCGCCAACACCATGCACGGCAGCGACGAGGTGCTGGCCAAGCTGGACGAGCTGGGCATCCCCTACATCGCCGACAGCCAGCACCTGGAGAACCACCCCCTGGGCCGCGTGGAGTGGGTCAAGCTGGTGGGCGCCCTGCTGGACATGGAGGAGGAGGCCGACGCCTACTTCGACGAAGAGGTGCAGCGGGTGAATGCCGTGGCCGAGAGCGTGGCCGGGGAGAGTGAGCACCCCACCATCCTCCAGACCTATATCTTCAAGGGTACCGTCTACGTGCGCAACGGCGGCGACTATGTCAACAAGATGCTGGAGCTGGCCGGCGGCACATATCCCTTTGCGGAGCTGGAGCCCGGCCAGGGCGGCAACACCAAGATGACCGTGGAGGAGTTCTATCAGGGGGCGGTGGACGCCGAGATCCTGATCTATGACAATACCAGCGACGTCAGCGTGTCCACCGTGGCAGACATTCTGGCCAACGGGGACTATCTGGCGGATATGAAGGCCATCCAGGAGGGCAACATCTGGGGCATCCAGAAGAACTACTGGCAGTCTGCCGACGACGTGGCCACCATGATCGAGGACATTGCCACCATTATCTACCACCCCGAGGACGCGGATCAGCTCCACTACTTCTATAAGCTGCCCGCCGAATAAGCCGCGGAGCCCGGCAGGGGAACGCACGGAAAAGGAGAGAGGCCTATGAGACAACACACGAGAAACGCCGTGGGATTTGTTGTGCTGGCAATACTGATGGCCGCCCTGTTTTACTGGAACATCAATACCGGCTCGGTGCATCTGAGCCTGGAGCGCATGCTCACCCTCCTCCGCTGGGGCAACGACGGCACCACGGAGGGCAATATCCTCTGGAAAATCCGCCTGTCCCGCCTGCTGGGGGCTGCCCTGCTGGGCGGGGCGCTGTCCATCGCGGGCTTCCTGCTCCAGACCTTTTTCAAAAACCCCATCGCCGGCCCCTTTGTGCTGGGCATCTCCTCCGGCTCCCGCCTGTTTGTGGGCTTCTTCCTCCTGGCGGCCACCCCCATTGTGACGGGGGGCTTCTCCCCCTACGTCATCTTCCTGGCGGCCTTCGCCGGGGCACTGGCGGCCATGGCTCTGGTGCTGGCCGTGTCCAGCCGGGTGCAGAACCTAGCCATGCTGCTGGTCATCGGCATGATGATCGGCTACATCTGCGATGCGGGCACCGACTTCATGATCACCTTCGCCGAGAGTAGCCAGCTCCAGAATTTCACCATCTGGACGATGGGCAGCTTCTCCGGCATGACCTGGGCCACCCTGGGGGCCTCCGCCCTGATCACCATCCCCACGGTGGTGCTGGTGTTTCTCCTGTCCAAGCCCCTGGGGGCCTATCTGCTGGGTGAGAACTACGCCAAGAGCATGGGGGTCAACGTCAAGGGCTTCCGTGTGGCCCTGATCCTCCTGTCCAGCATCCTGTCGGCCTGCGTCACCGCCTTTGCCGGCCCCATCTCCTTTGTGGGCATCGCCGTGCCCCACATCACCCGCCTGATCTTCCGCACCTCCCGGCCCATGGTGCTCATACCGGCCACCTTCCTCACGGGAAGCGTGTTCTGCCTGGCCTGCGACCTCATCGCCCGCACGGCCTTTTCCCCCACGGAGCTCACCATCAGCACCGTCACCTCGGTGCTGGGCGCCCCCGTGGTGATCTGGCTGATGATCAAGCGCAGGAGGAATGGCTGATGTATTTTGAGACCCAGAAGCTGTCGGTGGGCTACCATCGCCGGCCCCTCATCGAGGACATCGATATCGGCATCTGGCAGGGGGGCATTCTCTGCCTGATCGGCCCCAATGGCTCCGGCAAATCCACCATCCTGCGCAGCATCACCCGCCATCTGACAAAGCTGGGCGGCGTGGTGGCCATCGGCGGCCGGGATTTGGACGGCATGAGCGACAAGGAGCTGGCCCGCCACGTGTCGGTGGTGCTCACCGACCGCATCGAGCCGGAGCTCATGACCTGCTGGGAGGTGGTGGCCGCCGGGCGCTACCCCTACACCAACCACTTCGGAAAGCTCTCCAGGGAGGATCAGCGCATCGTGGAGGACTCCATGGCCCGGGTCAACGCTCTGGAGCTGCGGGAGCAGCGGTTTACCGAACTCAGCGACGGCCAGAAGCAGCGGGTGCTGCTGGCCCGGGCCCTGTGCCAGCAGCCGGAGGTGATCGTCCTGGACGAGCCCACCAGCTATCTGGACATCCGCCACAAGATCGAGCTGCTGGACATCCTCCGGGAGATGACCGCCAGCCGGGGGCTGTCCGTGGTGCTCTCCCTCCACGAGGTGGATCTGGCCACCAAGCTGGCCGACGTGGTGGTGCTGGTAAAGGATAACGCCATCTTCCGCTGCGGCGCGCCGGAGGACGTACTGGATGACGACACCATCCGCCAGCTCTACGATATCCACGACGGCAGCTTCAACCTGCTGCTGGGCAGCGTGGAGCTGTGCGGCGCGGCAGGGGAGCCGCGGGTATTCGTGGTGCCCGGAGAAGGCAGAGGGGCCCCCTGCTTCCGGGCCCTGCAAAAGAGGGGGCTCCCCTTTGCCGCCGGGATCCTCCAGCGGTGTGACGTGGACTGGGCGGTGGCGGAGACCCTGGCCGCCCGCCGGTATGAGGCGGAGAGCTTTTCCCCTCCCGCGCCGGACACCCTGCGCCCCGGGGTGGCGGCGGCCTGTTCGTCCGCCTGTGTGGTGGACAGCGGGGCCGCCATCGGCCCCTACAACCGGGAGAATCTTGAGCTGCTGCGGGCGGCGGCCGGGGCGGGGGTGCCGGTGCTCACCCTGCGGAGGGAGCGGCTGGAGAGCCTGGAGGCCGCCCGGCCATTTGACACCGTCCGGGCCCTGATGGACGAGGCCGCCCGCCTGGCGGCCGGAAAGGGGGGAGGGGTGTGTCCCTCGTCTGGCGCTGCCTCAGGCGCTATCGCTGGTACTGTCTGACGGCCCTCCTGTTTGTCCTGCTGGAGGCCAACTGTGAACTGCTGCTGCCTACCCTGATGGCGCGGATGATCGACGAGGGGGTGCGCACGGGGGAACTGGGCCGCGTCCTGGAGCTGGGGGGCTGGATGGCGGTGGCGGCCCTGGCGGGCATCCTGTGCGTGCTGGTGCGCAACTTCTGCTCCGGCACGGCCTCCCAGCGGTTTGGGGCCGAGCTCCGCCGGACGCTGTTTGCCAAATGCCTCCGCCTGACCGAGGGGGGCGTGGATCAGCTCGGGAGCGGCGCCCTGGTCACGCGGATGTCCAGCGACTGTGACCAGCTCTCCAGATCGGTGAACTCCGCCCTGCGCATTGGTGTCAAGGCCCCCGCCCTGTGCGTGGGCAGCGTGGTCTATGCCATGGGGCTGGACATGGGGCTGAGCTGGATTGTGCTGGCGGTGGTGCTGGGGGTGACGGCCCTCATCACGGCCTATCTGGCGGAGAGCGGCCGGCGCTTCCGCCGGGTGCGGGAGGCCATGGACCGGGTCAACACCACCGTGGAGGAATTTCTGCGCGGCATCCGCCTGATCCGGGCCCTGGGGCGGGAGGAGTGGGAAAACCGCCGCTTTCAGGCGTCCAACGGAGAGCTGGAGGAGTCCGGCATCCGGCTTCAGCTCCTGTCGGCCTGGTTCGCCCCCCTGGTCACCCTCACTGTCAACCTGGGCATCGCGGCGGTGCTGTGGGCGGCGGGGTGCGGCGGGGCAGAGGCGGGCACGGTGTCCGCCCTCGTCACCTATATGACCCAGATGCTCACCTCCCTGATGACTCTCATTGACGTGTTCAAGCTGCTCATCCGGGCCAGAACCTCCGTCCGGCGGGTGGAGGAGGTGCTGGCTCTCCCGGAGGAGGGAACCCTGGAGGGGCCGGAGGAGACAGGCGTGGAGGAGCCGGTGCTGGAGCTGCGCCATGTGACCTTCGCCTACCCCGGGGGAAGCGGCGTGCCCGCCCTGCAGGACATCTCCTTCACACTGCGGCGGGGGGAGCGGCTGGCGGTGGTGGGTCCCACCGGCGCGGGCAAGACCACCCTGGCCTGGCTGTGCGCCCGGCTCTATGAGCCCCAGAAGGGAGAGCTGTACCTGGGCGGGCGGCCCATGAGCCGCCTTCCCCTGGGGCGGGTGCGGCGGCAGGTGGTGGTGGCCGCCCAGCGGAGCGCCCTCTTTTCCGGCACCATCCGGGAAAATCTGTCCATGGGTGACCGGGGCGCGGGGGAGGCACAGCTCTGTGCCGCCCTGGAGACTGCTCAGGCCGCCGACTTCGTGGCGGAGGCCGGCGGCCTGGACGCCGTGCTAGTTCAGGGGGGCGTCAACCTCTCCGGGGGACAGCGGCAGCGGCTCTCTCTGGCCCGGGCCCTGGTGCGGGGAGGCGCGGTGCTGGTGCTGGATGACTGTACCAGCGCCCTGGACCCGGCCACTGAGCGGAGGGTGCTGGATGGATTGGAGCGGCGGCCGGGGCAGGCGGTGCTCCACATCACTCAGAAGGTGCGCGCGGCCCGCACGGCAGATCGGATCCTGGTGCTGGAGGAGGGGCGGCAGGTGGGTCTGGGCACTCACCGGAGCCTGCTGGACACCTGCCCCACCTACCGGGAAATCTGGGCCTCTCAGGCCCCGGAAGAGGAGGGAGAAGATGGCACACGGTGAAGCGTCCGGCGGCCCTGTGCTGCCTCCTCAGCGGCGGAGCCTCCAGCAGCGCTTCGGCCCCCACGCCAGGGCCAGGGACGGGCGGGGCACCGTGCGGCGGAGCCCCGCGGGCCACCCAGACCCACGGCTCCTGGCCCTCTACGCCCGCTGGGGCAGGGAGCTGCTGCTGGTGGTGTGCCTTACCCTGCTCTCCACCGGGGCGGCCCTGGCGGTACCCTATCTGCTGGGACGGGCGGTGGACTGCTTTCTGCCTTGGGGCGGCGTGGAGCGTGCCGCTCTGTCAGTGCTGCTGCCCACTCTGGCAGGGGCCGCGGCGGCACAGTGGCTCGGCAACTGGGGCCGACGCCGCTGGATGGAGATCCTCTCCCAGCGGATGGTGGCCCGCATCCGGAGGGAGTGCTTTGCCAAGCTGGGGCGGCTGCCCCTGTCCTACTTTGACCGCCACCCCCATGGGGATACCATGAACCGCCTGGTCAGCGATGCCGACAACGTCAGCACCGTGGCGGCTGAGACGGTGACTCAGCTCCTGTCCAGCCTGCTGATGGTGGCGGGGGCGTTGGCCATCATGGCGGCCCTCAGCCCGCTGCTCACCCTGACGGCCCTGGCAACTGTGCCGGTGATCGCCCTGTGCACCCGCCTGATCTCCCGGCGGAGCAGGACGCTCTACCGCCGGCAGGCCGATGAGCTGGGCCGCCTGAGCGGCCTGGTGCAGGAGTCCCTCTCCAACAGCCGCACGGTGAAGCTCTACCACCAGCAGGAAGAGCTGTTGGCACGCTTTGACCAGATGAACGGGGCGCTGTGCGCCACATCGGTGAAGGCGCAGATCTGCGCCGGCCTGCTCAGCCCGCTGGTGAACATGGTCAACAACCTGGGCTTTGCCCTGATCGCCTGCGCCGGGGGCGTGCTGGCCCTCCGCGGCGCGGTGAGCGTTGGGCTGGTGGTCAGCTTCCTGGGCTACTCCCGGCAGTTGGGGCGGCCCCTGAACAGCATTGCCGCCCTCTTTTCCAGCATCCAGCAGGCCGTCGCTGGGGCCGAGCGGCTCTTTGAGATTTTGGACGAGCCGGAGCTGCCCCCCGATGTCCCGGGTGCAGTCTCACCCCGGACGGTGCGGGGAGAGGTGTCCTTTGCGGATGTGTCCTTCTCCTATGAGCCGGACAGGCCGGTGCTGGAGCATGTGAGCTTCCGCGTCAGGGCAGGGGAGGTGGCCGCATTTGTGGGGGAGACCGGCGCGGGCAAGACCACCCTGGTCAACCTGCTGATCCGGGCCTATGAGCCGACGGCGGGGGAGATCCGGCTGGACGGCGTGCCCCTCGGTCGGTACAGCCGGGAAGGACTGAGCCGGTGCTTCTCCGTGGTGCTCCAGGAGACCGTCTTTTTCCGCGGCACGGTGCTGGACAATCTGCGCTATGCCCGCCCGGAGGCCACGGAGGCGGAGGTTGTCCATGCGGCAAAACTGGCCCATGCCCACGGTTTCATCCAGCGCCTGCCCCAGGGGTACCAAACCCTCATGTCGGGGGCGGCCGGGGAATTCAGCCAGGGGCAGTACCAGCTTTTGGCCATGGCCCGGGCCCTGGTGAGCCGGGCGCCTATCCTCATCCTGGACGAGGCCACCAGCAGTGTGGATACTACCACGGAGCAGCGGCTCCAGCAGGCCACCCTCCGCCTGCTGGAGGGCCGCACCTGCTTCCTGATCGCCCACCGTCCCTCCACCATCCGCCGGGCCGACCGCATCTTTGTGGTGGGGGAGCGGGGGATCGTGGAGTCCGGCACATATGATGAACTGATGAAAAAGCGAGGAGTTTATTGGAGTGTGCTTCAATGAATCAGTCGTTTTGAATGTAATTTATGACCAGCAGGCCATTGTTATTTTGACCTTGCGCCTCCGTTGGGGTGTTTTGTCTTATAGTGACGAATTTCTGATAACGTGTTGCTACTTTGACCCATGACTTGACCCAGAACGGGAAAAATCCCAGCGGAGCAGGCAGCATACGACCTCCGGGATTTGGTAGTTTTCTGGAACGAAAGGGGTCGGAAAGCACTTGAAATCAAAGGATTGAACTGCCGGTAGCAGCTCATAACCCGGAGGTCGGTGGTTCAAATTCATCCCCCGCAACCATGAAAAACCCTGGAACTTCAGGCTTAATAGTGATAAGGTACTATTTAGCTTTGCGAGGGGCAGAGAACGGTGTGACCGCAATGGTCACGCCGTTTTTCTGCGTCCAGGGGTAGATTTCGCAACAACAGGCTCGGAAATCACAGGAATCTCTACATCATCCACGAAGTTGAAATAGATTTTTACCTTCTGTACCCGCTTGCCGCTGGATTTGTCCGGTGGAAACACCTCAATTTTCTTGATATACTCATTGACTATCGTAGGTGTCAATTCCGGCACATCCACATACTTCTGTGTCAGGGCTACAAAGGCATCCACATCTGCACTCATGGTTTCCTGCGTTTCCAGCCATTCTTCCGTCACTTCAATTTCGAGTTTTAACCGCTCCTGCTCTGCCTCGTAATCGGCGGTCATTTTCTTGTACCGCTCCTTGCTCAGATCGCCCAGGACAAAATCCTCATAAAGTCGGGACAGAAGAACATCCAAGTCAGCCAGCCGTTTCTTGGCCTGCTCCACTCGCTTCCGATCCTCACGGATATTGCGTTCCTGATCGGAACGGCGGCATTGCAGCCATTCTTCCTGAAAGCCTTCCACATCCTGCCGGATATAGGCATTGACCGTACGGATGCGCTCCAGCACCAGTTCCCGCAGTACATCTTCACGGATATAGTGGGCAGAGCAGGTGCCTCGACCGCTTTTGTAGCTGGAGCATACATAATGGTCTTGCTTGCCGTCAAAGCTTTTGCAGGTAGCAAAGTGCAGCTTATTCCCGCAATCGGGACAGAACAGAAGCCCGGAGAACAATCCCTGCCGTTCCGCTTTTGTGGGACGGCGTTTGTTTTTTCGCAACTCCTGCACCCTGTCCCACTGAGCCTGAGAAACGATTGCTTCCTGCGTATCAGGGAAGATACACATATCTTCGATGGCATTGGGAATCCGTTTTTTCAGCTTGTAGGATTTGGAATAGGTCTTGAAATTGCAGGTACAGCCGGTGTACTCCATCCGTTCCAGAATACCCGCAACCGATTGACCAATCCAATGGTAGGGGCGCTCCGGCATTTTCTTACGCTTTTTCGGGTCAGGATGGTTTTCCGACTGTTTGGCATACAGTGCCTTGGTAGTCAACACCTTATCCTGCTCCAGTATGCGGGCAATCTGTTCCGGCCCCTTGCCGTCAATAGCCAAGTTAAAGATGCGCTTGACTACTGGGGCGGCATCCTCGTCAATGATCCAATGGTCTTTATCGGCGGGATCAGTGCGATAGCCATAGGGCGGTTTTCCCAGATGCTTTCCGCTGGTGCCTTTCTGACGGAATACGACCCGGACTTTTTTGCTGGTGTCCCGTGGATACCATTCGTTGAACAAATTACGAATAGCGGCAAAGCCGTCGCTGTCACCTCGTTCACTGTCCACACCATCATTGACGGCGATAAAACGCACGTCGTAGCTGGGGAAAATGATGTCACTAATATAGACAAGGGCACAAAAGGGATAGCGTATGACGGGGGAAGCCCGTCAGATTTTCCATTCGATTTCTACCTTTTCGTTTGTCGCCCGGATAACGGTTATCAATGCGTCCACCACCTGCCGCTTGTCCTCAAAGCTGACATTCTCCCAGTCGTCCAGATAGCCGGATATGCTTTCTATCTTTTCGGCTGGCACAGCGTCCGCAGACAGCTTCGCAATCTCATTGGAAATGTTCTGCCGCCTTGCGTCCAGTTCCTCAATCCGGCTGTTTGCGTAGGAGAGCAAGACCGGGGTTGCGCCCGTCAGCGTGTCGAGCAGCTTTTCAATCTCGCTTTCCACCTGCGCCAGTTCGAGCCGTTTTGCCGCCAGCTTCGGGGAGATTTTCGCCGCCTTTTTCCGGCCTGTCAGCGTCTTAAAATCTTTCAGCTTCTTCACCATCTGCTGATAGACCACCGCTTCCAGTTCGTGCAGCTTCACACAGCCGCAGCCGGGACAGGCCCCGCTGTCCGCATGGACGGTGCAGCGCATATAAAGAATACCGTTGGAGTGCGCCGACATAAGCGCATAGCCGCATTTCCCGCATTTGATTTTCCCCGCCATCCATGTATTCCGGGCTTTCCTTGCGGGCTGGTAAGTATGGCTGGCAAGCAGCTTCTTTCTGCATTTCAGCCACAGTTCGGACGGGACAAACCCCTCGCTGGGCGCAAGCACCAGCGTCTGCCCTTGCAGGTGCTTATGCTTGTCCTCCGTGTTGCCCTTGCCCTGATAGTAATAGCAGCCGTTTGTCCCCGCAAAGTCGGCGGCGTCATTGTAAATATCCGTTCCCTGGCTCTTGAAAAACTCGTATATATCAAGGTCAGCCATGACATAAATCGGGTTGCGGAGAATGACGCTCAATGTCGCCCTTGACAGCGGCCTGCCGTGGTAAGTGCGCATACCGTCCGCTGTCAGCTTTCTTGTGATGTCGTGCGGCGATACCTGCGGGTCAGCGTACATCTCATACATCTGCCGGACAAAGGCCGCTTCGGTTGGCTCGATTACCAGCTTCTTTGTGCGCACCCCGTCCATCACATATGGCTCTGTCCGAAAACCATAGGGCGTTTTTCCGCCCATTTTGAAACCACGCTGGCAGCGGGAGTGCCATGCGTCCTGCACCCGCTTCTGTATCGTTTCCCGTTCAAGCTGGGCGAACACGATACAGATATTCAGCATAGCCCGCCCCATCGGGGTGGAGGTATCAAACTTCTCCGTAGAGGACACAAACTCCACTTCGTACTTTTGGAAGAAGTCCATCATCTTCGCAAAGTCCAGAATGGAACGGCTGATACGGTCAAGTTTGTAGACAACTACTTTTCGCACAAGGCCGCTTTCAATATCACGCATAAGCTGCTGAAACTCTGGACGCTCCGTATTTTTCCCGGAATACCCTTTGTCCTTGTACTCTTTACAGTTCCCGCCTTTCAATTCATATTTGCAAAACTCAATCTGGCTTTCAATGGAAATGCTGTCCTTTTTGTCTACCGATTGCCTTGCATAGATCGCGTCTATTCTGTTATTCATTTTGTCGCTCCTTTTCTTAAAAAAGAAACGGAGCTGCTGACAGTTTTATTATACCGCCAGCAGCCCCGCAAATCAACGATGGCTTCGGGAAACCTTACGCCCCGACTTCCTCACTTTTCCGCTTGTCGGCGTACTTGCGGAACACCTCATAAAGCTGCTGTTCCAGTTCCCGGCGTTTGGCCGCTTCCTGCTCCGGCATAAACACCGGGGAGAGGTTTTCCAGCGTGATTTCTTTCCCCTGAAAAGTTACGACTTCGATTTCCTTTTTGTATCTGATATTCGTACTTATAAAATCACCTTTCCTTTCCATACTGCCGCTGCTGCCGTTTCAGTTCCGCCAAAATCTCCGGCGGGATACGGTCAACCAGCCGCTTCATATCGTCCAGCTCACTTTTCAGCTTTGCCCATTCCATCGTGTCTTTCATCTTGCCTTTTTCGCTGGCCTTTGCCCTTGCTTCCAGCTTTTTATTTTCCGCTAACAGGTCATTGATTGTGACCTTGTACTTTTTCAGTTGCCCGGAGAAGTTCTCCATCTGCGGAAACCACTTCTTGAGCATGGAGAGGGCTTCCTCTTTCTTCTTCCCGGCGTTCAGCGGGTTAATCCCGTCAAGGGCGGCTTCAATGGCTCTGGCCTGTTTGGAGAGGGAAACCGCCTGTTTGAAAAGCCGGGTGGGGATATGCTTCCGGCCTGTCTTGCTGGCGCTTTCCCCACGCTCCAAGTCAGGATATTTTTCCACCATATAGGCGTGAAAATCGTCCTGCCACTTTGTCAAATTCGCCCGGTTGCCGATGATTTCTTTCGCGCACAGGCGGTTGTCCTTTGTCAGCGGAACAAAGGTCAAATGCAGGTGGGGCGTTTTCTCGTCCATGTGTACCACCGCCGACACGATATTCTCCCGGCCTACCCGCCCGATGAGGAAGTCCGCCGCCCGCTGGAAAAACGCCTGTATCTCCTTTGGGGACTTGCCCTTGAAAAACTCCGGGCTGGCGGTTATCAGTGTGTCCACAAACCGGGTGCTGTCCTTGCGGGTTCGGCACCCGGCCTGTTCAATACGGCTCTGAATGAAGTGGTAATATCGTCCCTCCGGCTTGACGATGTGAAAGTTGTATCTGCTTTTTGCCGTGTCAATATCGGGGTTGCTGGCGTACTGTTCTTTCTGCCGTTCGTGATGAGCTTCCAGCGGCCTTGCCGGGTTGCCCTTGTGCTTCTCAAACCGCAAAATTGCGTGTTGCGGCATGGCTCTCAATCCTCCTTCCTGCGGACAGTTCGGGGGCTGTTTTGGGGGCGGGGCATATAAACATACCGCCCCACCCGGAACGGCCCCCGAAAGCCCTTGATTTACGGGGCTTTTTCAGCCCCTATTTGTCCGTATTCCAGCGGCGCTTCCTGTCGCTGGCGTTCTTCTGTTGCCTGTGTACCCGCTTCGCACACTCCGAGCAATACTTCGCCCGGTTGGAGCGTGGGACGAAAGCCGCACCGCAGACGGCGCACCGCTTCACCCTGTCCCCGCAGTAGATCTCCGCTTCCAATGCCTTGTCCATCGGAAGCACAGCCCACCGAAACCATTTACAGCAGATGGTGTAGGAAATCATTTGAGGACAAGCGCAGGCGTCCCCATCGTCAAGGACAATGCAGTTGCCGCCCTCGCAGTTACAGTACGCCCGGCGTATCAGGCTGTTCGCCCGTTTCCTCTGCGCCGGGGTCATGCGGTAGGGCGTGCCGTCCGGCTTACGCTCCAAAGGCGGTAAATTTTTATATGGGTTGCTTTTCATGTAGTCCCTCCGTTTTTCCGTTTTTGCCGTTCTCCCCCAAAAGGCTTCCTGCCCCATTCCTGCGGCGTGTTCCAGCGTTGGCACGCTCCCCACAGCTTCGGGCCATTGTGGTATGCTCCCAATAAAGCAGACAGGAAAATAACATTGGGAGTGAATACAGGAT
>OAWD01000753.1_pt1 | contig 18084 bp, 9 predicted proteins | sample 1495361 | NCBI WGS metagenome assembly OAWD01 (sample SAMEA2580130, study PRJEB22360) | human gut metagenome | biome: human gut; feature: human-associated habitat; material: faeces | place: Denmark | collected 2008/2010 | reverse complement strand
GTCAGTGCCGGAGCCTGCAACGGACTTTCTTATATGTCCGGTCAGCGCGGGCGTGCCAAGTACAGCAATATCGACTTGCTGGAAAAATACAATTACATCGGATTGAAGTATCTGTTGAAGAAGCGGAATATCATGGATTTCGACTTGTTGTTCCAGGAGTTTCCGGAACACATACTTCCCTACGACTACGAGGCATACTTTCATTGTCCCGAACGTTATGTGATGGTAACTACCAACTGCGAGACGGGCGAAGCGAACTATTTTGAGGAGAAGCGGAGTAAAGAGCGCGTCATTGATATTGTGCGTGCTTCGAGCAGTCTGCCGTTTGTCTGTCCCATTACCTACGTGGACAACATCCCGATGCTGGATGGAGGTATTGTGGACAGTATCCCTTTGATGCGTGCCCGTCAGGATGGATTTACCAATAATGTGGTGGTGTTGACGCGCAATCATGGGTACCGTAAGGAAATTCAGGGAACGAAGGTTCCACCTTTTATATATAAGAAATATCCGCTATTGCGTGAAGCCATCAACCGCCGCAGTATTGTCTATAATCAACAGTTGGAGCAGGTGGAACGGATGGAAGCCGCCGGGGAAATCGTTGTGATCCGTCCACAGAAGCCGGTAGTGGTAGACCGCATCGAGCGTGACATCAAGAAGCTGACGGAGCTTTATGAAGAAGGATACCGGTGTGCGGAACATTTTGCTTTTCGTTTTTGATTCTGAGAGAGTATACTATGAGAGCTGGTGCAATTAGCATCTGCTCCCATATTGTTTTCATTCTTTTCTATTAATTTGCTGCTAAAGCTAAAGTTTATTTAGCAAAAAACACGCGTAGAATACCTTTAGAAAGGGGATGTATCAAAAATACCACCTTTCGTAACATTTGTTATAGGTGCAAATCCTGGTTTCGCTTAATTTTGCTGACACAAAACTCAATTGCAGAATTGGTTTATTATTAACTTTAAATTAATAGATATGTTGAAAAGCATTAGTCTCAGGCTTTGCACACTAATTGTGCTTCTCTTTGCGGGCATCTATTCCTTTGCCCAGCAAGTCCAGGTAAAAGGTACTGTCGTTGAAAAATCGAGTGGTGAATCCATTATCGGTGCTTCTGTCATGGAAGTAGGTTCCAACAGTAATGGAACAATTACGGATATTGACGGAAATTTCACTCTGTCTGTAGCTTCCGGTGCCACATTGTCTGTATCCTATATAGGATATAAAGCCGTTACAGTAAAGGCACAGCCCACTTTACGCATTGAGTTGACGGAAGATTCCCAGTTGATTGATGAAGTAGTAGTGACCGGCTATATGTCCGAGAAGAAGGCCAGTTTGACTGGTTCGGTGGCTGTGGTCAAGATGAAGGATGTAGCAGATATTCCTACGGGAAATGTGTTGTCGAGCTTGCAGGGACGTGTTGCCGGTATGAACATTACGACTGACGGCACACCGGGCGGTGGAAATACTTCTACATTGGTCCGTGGTAAGTCATCTTTCCGAAATGATGCCAATTCCCCGCTTTATGTCATTGACGGTGTGATGACCCGTGAGAACATCTCGTCTATCCTTTCTTCCAATGATGTAGAATCCATTCAGGTATTGAAGGATGCCGCTTCCGCTTCTATTTATGGTGCACAGGCTGCCAATGGTGTGATTATCATTACTACCAAACGTGCCAAGAAAGGGGAGACCCGTGTGGATTTTGATATGTCGTTGACTTTGCAGACCTATCAATGTGGCTTTGATATGTTGAATGCAGATGAGTGGGGCCAGGTTTATTGGTCGGCTTATAAGTATGCCAATAATGGAGCTACGCCAAGCAGCGAAATATATGGTAATGGTGCAACTCCCCAACTTCAAGACTATATCGGCCTGAATGGAGCTAAAGTACATGCCGTTGATACGGATTGGCGCGATGTGGTTTATCGCACTGCCTTGATGCAGAATTATAGTGCGACACTTTCAAAGGGCTCTGACAATGGTGCCTTCTCGTTAGCGTTGAACTATCTCGACCATGACGGTCTGGTAGAGAATACGAATTTCCAGCGTATCAATACCCGCATCAGTTCTAACTATCATTATCTTGACAATCGCTTGCGCATCGGCGAGAACGTTGCCATCAATCGTTGGACACAGACCCTCAGTCCGGCCGGTGTAGATGAGAATGCCATCAAACAGCATCCTGCCAAGACGGTTTATGATGAGAATGGCAATTATAACGATGCCATCAATGATGTTTTGGGTGATGCCCCCAATATGGCACGTTTGTTGGAGAATGAAAAACAGAACAAACATGATTACTGGCGTGTCTTTGGTAATGCATTCCTTGAAATTGAACCGATTAAGAACCTGGTGCTGAAAACCAATTTCGGTATGAATTATTATGATGAAACCAACAAAACTTTTGAGCCGGCATGGGCACGCGATGAGGTCAATAAGCTGACTCAATCATCCAACAAAAGACTGGATTGGGTATGGACCAATACCGTGACTTATAGCAAAGCTTTTGGAAAGAACAATCTGACTGCACTTCTTGGTACAGAAGCCAAGAAGAACCATTCGGAATCCATGTTCGGTTATGGTACGGGACTGGCTGTAGAAGATGAAGATTATATTTATCTCGACGGTGTGACTGCCGGTAAGAATGTAGGTGCCGGTGCTTCCAATTATGGCATGGTGTCTTACTTTGGTAAAGTGAACTATGATTATGAAGGACGGTATTTGGCCTCTGTTACGGTGCGCCGTGATGCTTCTTCCCGCTTGGCAAAGGGTAATAATGTGGATTACTTCCCTTCAGTGTCGGCAGGCTGGCGCATTTCAAGTGAGAAGTTTATGGAAGCGACCAGGGATTGGTTGGCTGATTTGAAACTACGTGCTTCATGGGGTGTCAATGGTAACGATATTATTGATAATGAGGCTCCCTATACAAAATACTTGATTAGTCTGAAGGATGCAAGCTACAACATGAACGGTGATGGAACGACTTTGGCTCCCGGTGGTTACAAAGTGAGGTCTACCAATCCCGATTTGAAGTGGGAGAGTACAAGACAGCTCAATATCGGTGTGGACGCCGCTTTCCTGAACGGACGTCTGAGTGCTTCTCTCGATTATTTTGATAAGAAGACAAGTGATATGCTTGTGGAGAAACCGTATATCGCTGTCATTGGCGAGGGTGGTTACTGCTGGTATAATGGTGGTACGATGAACAATAAAGGTTTCGAGATGGCACTGACCTGGAATGATAAGGTAAAGGATTTCCAGTATAATGTAGCATTCAACCTTTCATATTACAAAAATGAAGTGACAGAGCTGACGGAAGAAATTTACTATACTTATGGTGGCGGTAATGGGGTTGACAAGACTTTGGTTGGCCAACCGTTCGGTTCATGGATGGGCTTCAAGACAGATGGAGTGTTCCGTACCCAGCAGGAGGTGGATGAGTATAAATCCAAATATAATGTACAGTTTGGCGCTCCCGGAGTAGGACGTATCAAATACGTGGATGCTGATGGTAACGGTACGATTGATACGAACGACCGTGTATGGTTGGGTTCTGACAATCCGAAAGTGATTGCAGGTCTGAATCTTGGGGCATCTTGGAAAGGCTTTGACCTCAGCATGTTCTTCAACGGTATGATTCGTGATGCCTATAACAACTCCAAATATTATACGGATTTATTCCAATGCTGGACCGGTAATCACTCTACCCGCCTGCTCGATGCCATGCATGCTTACGAGAACTTTGAAAAGACGGGTGCTTACAATAGCAGTGTACCTGCTTTGACCACTCTTAACAGCAACAATGAGCACGAAGTATCTGAGTTCTATATTGAAAATGGTTCGTATATCAAGCTGAAAAGTCTGACATTGGGTTACACGCTTCCTAAAGCAGTTCTCGACAAGATGAAGATGCGTCATGCGCGCATTTATTTCCAGGCTCAGAATTTGTTTACGATTACCGGTTATACAGGTGCCGACCCTGAAGGTCTGGGTTATCCTTATCCGTTGCCCCGTACGTTCTCTTTGGGATTATCATTTGGTTTCTAAACTTTAAAACTATACTATCATGAAATTGAAACATTTATATATGCTTGGCGTAGTAGCGCTGATGACTGCAAGCTGTAATGAAGACCGTTTCCTGGATTTGAAGCCCCAGGGTAGCTTGAATGAAGATATTATGACTTCTACAGAAGGTGCCGACCTTTTGGTGAATGCCGCGTATGCAGCTTTGGGTGGTCCCGAAGGACAGAGCTGGAGTGTATGGTGTCATCCTACTTCCAATTGGACCTATGGTGAGGTACGTTCGGATAATGCCTATAAAGGCGGTGGTGGTGTTGGTGACCTTAATGAAGTGCACCGTATGGAGACATTTGATATGGATGCAACCAATGGATTTCTGGACAGCAAGTGGTACCATCTATATTGCAGTGTACAGCGTTGTAACTCTGCATTGCGCGTTCTGAATGCTGCAACAGATGAGCAGGTGAACGGACGTGTATCCCGTATTGCGGAGATGAAAGTGCTTCGTGCCCATTATTACTTTGAATTGAGCCGCCTTTTCAACAAGATACCTTATTTTGATGAGAACGTTGAGATTTCCCAATATCCGGATATTCCGAACAATGAGTTTACCCGTGACGAGATTCTGAGTATGCTGGCCAAGGAGATGCTTGATGCCGCCGAACTGCTTCCTGCATCACAGTCGGAGGTAGGGCGTATTCATAAATACATAGCACTGGCCTATGCGGCTAAAATCAAGCTGTACCAAGCGTATCAGCAAGATGAGACTACGCATGCCGTAACTTCCATCAATAAAGAGCTGCTGAGGGAAGTCGTTTCGCTTTGCGACCAAGTGACTGCCAGCAACCGTTACGGTTTGCTTGACGATTTCCAGGGATTGGATTTAGTAGCTAATGAAAACGGTAAAGAGTCTGTTTTTGCCATTCAATATTCCATGAATGACGGTACCGAAAGTGCCGGCCGCATCAACTGGAGCAATCTGTTGAATTCTCCGGGTGGAGGCAGCCCTTACGGAGGTGACGGTTTCTTCCTGCCCAGCCAAGACCTGATTAATGCTTATCAGACAGATGCAAACGGTCTGCCCGATTTTAATTATCAGTCAAAGTCTGATTATAGTTGGGCGGTATTGAACAATGGGGTTTATACTTTACAAAACACGACTCCCAATGTAGACCCGCGTCTCGATTTTGTTGTGGGCCGTCCTACTATAACTTGGAAAACTTACCCAGACAAGCCATGTGAGGGATGGGTGCGTGATAAGGAAACTTATGGCTATAATTGCGCGAAGCGCTTCTGGGTTTCTCCGGAAAGTAGTGATATGTTTAATGGCTGGCCTTGGGGGGCTTCACAGTTGAACTGGCAGATTATACGTTACGCAGATATTCTTCTTTGGAAAGCTGAGGCTCTTATTGAACTCAATGAAGGCGATGGACTCGAAACTGCCCGTGATTTGATTAATCAGATACGCAATCGTGCCCGGAACAGCGCCTATGTAAAGGATTTCAACGACCATTCCAAATATGCGGCCAACTACCTTGTCAATCCTTATCCTGCTGATGTCTGGAATCAGGATTATGCCCGTCAGGCCCTCCGTTGGGAAACACGTCTGGAGAAGGCTTTGGAAGGTGAACGTTTCTTCGACCTGGTCCGTTGGGGCATAGTGGAAACAACCATGAACAAGTACATTACCGCGGAGTCAGACAATCGCATTTATTATGCCAATGCGCACTTTACGGGTGGAAAGGATGAGTATTATCCGGTTCCGAACAATCAATACGGATTTTCTGGAGGCAAGTATGTACAGAATCCCGGTTATGCTCCGTTCAACTAATTATATTTTGAAATGAAAACGCAAGGGAGGGGAAACGTTTGTTTCCCCCTCTTCCTTTAAACAATCTTTTATTATGAAACACTTTGCCTATTCTATATTGGGCTGTCTATTGCTTTCTTTGAATGCAGCTTTTGCTCAAAAAACATGGTCGTTTGACGGGCAGGACCCCTTACTTTCCAGTGACGGCAAGTCATTGTTGAATTTGTACACTATAAAGGAAATACCGGAATTTGTTACCGGAGTCGAAGGTAAAGCCCTTCGTACAGACGGGTATTCCACTTGGATGGATACAACCACGGAAGGAGATGTTTCGTCGTTGTCCGGATGGTTTGCTCTGGAATCTTATCCGACGGATACTGCTGCCTTTATGGGAATCAGAGACATGGCAGGAACATCTGTAGCGGTATGTGTAGACCGTTATGGTGAGTTGCTGTTGGGAATGGGGCAGAATGGCTCATACTCTTACTGTTCATTAAAGACAAAAGTCGACCGTTTCAAGTGGCTGCATGTGGTCCTTGATTTAAGTAATGAATCGGTTTGCCTGAATGGGCAGAGGATGAGTGCAGAGGTATGGCCCCGGAACTTGCAAGATGGTGAAATGATACTTCGGGTAGGTAAGGATTTCAGGGAAAAGAAGGTTTGGATGTACGATGTTACGGCTATAAACGGGTTGATTGACGGGATAAGCCTCACTCCCTTTTCCGATGATTCGTCTGCATGGAGAGACGAGATTGCCTTAGGATTGAAGAAGACTTCGGTTTTGGCTATTCCGGAAACCCGTTTTGCGAAGGACTTCAACCGTCCCCGCTATCATCTGTTGCCGGCTGCCAACTGGACGAATGAGACGCATGGTTTACTTCTTTATAAAGGTAAATATCATATATTCAATCAGAAGAATGCTTCTGCAATCTTCCTGGGACAGATAAATTGGGGACATTTCAGCAGTCCCGATATGCTTCATTGGACGGAGGAAAAGCCGGCTTTGACTCCTGATGCTGCTTATGACAAGAATGGAATATGGTCCGGGCATGCTGTTATCAATGATGACGGTATCCCCCAGCTGATATACACAGCCGGTGGAGACAAGATGGGAGTGGGTATTGCTTTTCCAAAAGATACTGCGTTGATAGAATGGGAGAAATATGCGGGTAATCCGGTTATTGCCGAGAAGCCTGCCGGATATACCCGTACGGACATGCGTGACCAGTATGTCTGGAAAGAGGGTGATGTCTGGTATATGATTATCGGTTTCGGCATTGAGCAGACCGATACACCCCACGGGGCTTTGCTGCTTTATAAATCGGCGGACTTGAAGAGATGGGATTTTGTACATTTGCTGTTTGAGGGCAATCCGGAAGTGGATGACTCCGGTATTTTCTGGGAAATGCCGGTCTTTAAGAAGATGGGCGGCAAGTATGTTCTTTTGGTGAATAGGGTTCCTCATAAAGGCATACCTGCGCGTTGCCAGTATTGGATAGGAGATTTCAAGAATGAAAAGTTTATACCGGACAACCCAGTCCCTCAAAATCTGGAGGTCATCAACCGCTTGCTGTCCCCCTCTGTTGTTGAGACTCCGGAAGGGGATGTTGCTGCCATTGCCATTATACCCGATGAAATAGGAGGGGAGGCCACTTATGAACAAGGATGGGCACATCTCTACAGTATGCCCAGAAGATGGCAGCTGAAAGATGGGAAACTATGCCAAACACCCCATCCCGTGATGAAACAATTGCGTGAACAACCGACGGTTTATTCCAGAAAGGCATTGACTGCTGCGAAACCGTGCATTGTGAGCAGAAGGGAACATCAGCTTGAAGTCAAGGCGACTTTTTATCCCGGTGACGCAAAACGGTTTGGATTTACATTGTGTAAGAATCCGGATAATAGCGAATATAGCCTGATTTATTATGATGTGGAGGAGGAACTTATTGTGGACCAGACGCATTCTTCCTTGCGTGCACACATTCCTTTGAAGATTCGTAAGGATCATTATCGGTTGGATACTGCTAAACCGGTGGAGATTCGTTTGTTTATTGACGGTTCTGTAGTGGAAGGATTTATTAATAACGAAGATGCGTTCACTACAAGAATCTTCCCTTTGAAAGAAAATAGTACGCTATTGGAGCTATTCTCTAATGGAAAAACAACGGAAGTTGCTGCCGAAGTTTGGAAACTGAAAGATGCAAAGGTAAAGATGAACTTTTAATGAAAATACAGAAAATGAAGATACCAGCTATATTGGGTGCACTTTTATTGGCAGGAACATTGTCTGCTGGTGCACAAATGAATTCAGACAGTTTATACAAAGAGCCTTATCGTCCTCAGTATCATTTCAGTCCGGAGAAGGGATGGATTGGTGACCCCTCGGGATTCATGTACTATCAGGGTAAATATCATATGTACTGGTGGGGCAAAGTCGAATCTACAGATTTGGTACATTACCAGCAGATAACCCCTTATGCCATGACCGGAGCGGATGACAATATCAGTTACTTCACCGGTTCTGCGGTCATAGACAAGAACAACACGGCCGGCTTCGGCAAGGGGGCTTATGTGGCGGCTTACACCGTTTTTGAGAAGGACTCCAAGAAACAGGCGCAGGGCATCTCTTTCAGTCATGACGGAAAGACATTTCATTATTATGAAGGTAACCCGGTTCTGGACCTTTGGAGTACGGAATTCAGGGACCCTACCGTCTTCTGGCACGAGCCGACCCAAAAATGGGTGATGGTTGTAGCCAAGGCCCTGGAGAAGAAAATAAAGTTTTATACCTCTCCTGATTTGAAGAGCTGGACTTGGACCAGTGATTTCGGCCCTGCCGGTGACAGTGAAAAGTCTTGGGAGTGCCCGGATTTATTCCAGTTGCCGGTTGACGGGGATTCTGACAAGAAAAGGTGGGTGATGGTCGTATCTGTAAACTGGGCGCAAGAACAATATTTTATAGGAGACTTCGACGGCACTTCTTTTAAGCTGATGGAGAACCATCCTGCAGAGCCTCTATATGTGGACAAAGGGCTGGACTTTTATGCATCCCGCACATTTCAGGATTTTGACGGAACGTTGGATTCCAAAATTTCGATGGGCTGGGTTGCAACCTGGGACTATGCACCGGTAGCTCCATCGAAGTATGGGAAGGGCTTCTGGTCCATTCCCCGTAATCTGGAACTGAAGACATACAAGAAAGGCGTGAGGCTGGTGCAGAAACCGGTGGAACAGTTGCAAACACTTCGCCATAAGCCTGCATCGGTGAAACGTGCTTTATCGGTGGGAACACAGAGGTTACCCGGCTTTGTTCCCGATGAGAATGTCTACGAACTCGATGCTTCGTTTTCTACTGACGTATCCAACACCTTTGGCTTGAATTTGTGTGTGGGTGAAGGGCGCAAAGTGGTGGTCAGCTATGATACGGATTCACATAATCTGGTGATTGACCGCACCCATTGCTCCGATGTGCAGATTCCTAAATTCAGCCGTATGGCATATGCCAGGGTGGAACCGGTAGATAATAAGATACGTTTGCATATATTTGTAGACAAATCGAGTATTGAAATCTTTGCCAATGACGGGAAGGATGTATTCACATTATTAACCTATCCGGGCGAGGCTCAAACCGGTATCGAACTTTTTGCGCAGAAGAAGGGGACGAAGATGGAGTTGGATGCCTGGATGCTTAAATCAATATGGAGATGAGGAATTTAATTTGTATTATTTTAGACTGAATGTAACATTTGTAGTATGCTTTGAAACAAAAAAGATAGCCTCCTGCTGCTTGGTGGCGTATCTTTGCATGGTAGAAAAACATAATTAATTTAATACCAACAGAAACATGATTCATTTAAAAGACTTTTGGCGGACAATCAGAAGGACGCTTACCGTATTTATATTAGGAACTACCGTGGCTGTCTTCACATGCCAGGCCATAAATCCTCCTTTCGTGATTAAACATCTGGGTGACGGACAGAGTATCGTCCAAATTGACGAGCAGAAGAAGTTTTTGCTGCTGCCGGTGGAAGAGGCTTCTCCGGAGGCAAAATTGTATATGATAGCGGACAATGATGTTGTACGCAGTATGAACGTGCGATTGGCAGTCAATAAGGTTGACTATTTTGTTCCGGTCGATTTGACCGGCTTCGATAATAAACATCTCTCTTTCAACTTCCAGCTTATTCCGGATTCGGCCTTATGCTGGGAAGAAATGAAACTGTCGGATGAATTCGATGTTTCGAACCGGGAGAAGTACCGTCCGGTGTATCATTTCAGCCCGGCTTACGGTTGGATGAATGATCCTAACGGAATGTTCTACAAAGACGGGGTCTACCATTTGTTCTACCAGCATAATCCCTACGGCTCCATGTGGGGGAACATGCATTGGGGACATGCCACCAGTACGGACCTCGTCACTTGGGAACATCACGGAGATGCTATTTCGCCCGATGCGCTGGGAACAATTTTCAGTGGCTCTTGTGTTGTCGACAAGGATAATACGGCCGGGTTCGGTGCCGGTGCCGTCATTGCTTTCTATACATCGGCAAGCGACCGCCAAGTGCAGAGCATGGCCTATAGCCTTGACAACGGAAAGACCTTCAAGAAGTATGCGCGAAATCCCATCCTGACTTCCACGCAGCGCGACTTCCGTGACCCTAAAGTCATCTGGCACGAAGATACCAAGAAATGGATCATGGTTCTTGCCGTAGGGCAGGAAATGGAGATATACTCTTCTGCCGACCTGAAGAGCTGGACGCTGGAGAGCAAATTCGGTGAAGGACAAGGTGCTCACGGCGGAGTCTGGGAGTGTCCCGACCTGCTTGAACTGCCGGTTGAAGGTACGGAACTGAAGAAGTGGGTACTCGTCTGTAACCTCAATCCGGGTGGACCGTTCGGTGGCTCTGCCACACAATATTTCGTGGGGACATTTGACGGAAAGAGATTCGTGAACGAGTCTCCCGCAGTGACGAAATGGATGGACTGGGGAAAAGACCATTATGCAACTGTCACTTGGAGCAATGCTCCTGCAGGACGTGCCATTGCATTGGCATGGATGAGCAACTGGCAATATGCCAACGATGTGCCCACCCGCCAATACCGTAGTGCCAACTCCGTGCCGCGCGACCTTTCGCTCTATACCTCGGAGGGTGAAACCTATGTAAAGGTAACCCCGTCTCCCGAATTGCTGAAACTGAGGGATAAAGGCAGCAAGAAGCGTGCTTTCAAGGTAGACCGCACGTATAATCTGGACAAACTGCTGAATGACAATTCCGGAACGTATGAAATCGAAATGACCATCAAGAACAAGGATGCGGATGTGATAGGATTCCAGCTCTTTAACTCGAAAGGCGAGGAGGTGGAGATGTACTATAACCTGGCGGAAAAGACGTTCACCATGGACCGTACCAAGAGTGGCGAGGTGACGTTCAGCAAGGACTTCCCTGCAGTGACCGTGGCTCCTGTCGAGGGTGGCAATGAAATGAAAATCCGCTTGTTCGTAGACAAGTCGAGCATTGAAGCGTTTGGCAACGACGGACGTTTTGCCATGACAAATCTTGTATTCCCGTCGGAACCTTACAACCGCATCAGTTTCTATGCTAAAGGTGGAAGCTGCAATGTCACCTCGTTTACTGTGTACAAACTCGGATTAAAATAACAGATAATAATCTTCAGCATGGAAAATACTAAGAATTCTTCTTTGGCAAAGCTCTTTCCGGTCATGCTTTGCTTCTTCGCCATGGGCTTTGTGGATTTGGTGGGCATCGCCTCCAACTACGTGAAGGCCGACTTGAACCTGACCGACTCGCAAGCCAACATATTCCCGTCTCTGGTGTTCTTCTGGTTCCTCATCTTCTCCGTACCTACGGGTATGCTGATGAACCGCATCGGACGCAAGAAGACGGTGCTTCTCAGCCTTGTCATCACGTTTGCCTCTTTGCTTCTCCCGGTTTTCGGAGACGGCTACGTGCTGATGCTGCTCTCGTTCTCATTGCTGGGCATCGGCAATGCGCTGATGCAAACGTCGCTCAACCCGCTGCTTTCCAATATCGTAAGCGGCGAGCGGCTGGCAAGTTCGCTCACCTTCGGACAGTTTGTAAAAGCCATTGCTTCGTTTCTGGCTCCATACATCGCCATGTGGGGAGCTACGCAGGCCATTCCGTCTCTGGGCATGGGCTGGAGGGTGCTGTTCCCGGTCTATATGGTCATTGCGGTGATTGCCATTCTCTGGCTGAGCGGTACTTCCATCCGCGAGGAAAAGGAAGAGGGACGCCCTTCCACCTTCGGGGAGTGCCTCGCTCTGCTGGGCAAGCCGTTTATCTTTCTCTGCTTCCTGGGCATCATGTGCCATGTGGGCATTGATGTAGGTACGAATACCACAGCGCCCAAAATCCTGATGGAGCGTCTGGGCATGACGCTGGCCGATGCCGGCTTTGCCACCAGCCTTTACTTCATCTTCCGCACGGCGGGTTGCTTTCTCGGAGCCTTCATCCTTCAGAAGATGGCTCCCCGAACCTTCTTCGGCATCAGCGTGTTATGTATGTTGGCTGCGATGGTAGGGTTGTTCGTTTTCCATGAAAAGGCAATGATATACATCTGCATTGCCCTTATCGGTTTCGGCAATTCGAACATCTTTCCGGTTATCTTCTCCCAAGCGTTGCTTGCTATGCCACAAAAGAAGAACGAGGTTTCCGGCTTGATGATTATGGGGCTCTTCGGCGGTACGGTATTTCCGATAGCAATGGGCTTGGCAAGTGATGCTGTAGGACAAAGCGGTGCCGTGGCTGTAATGACGGTGGGGGTAGTGTACTTGTTCTTCTATATGCTGCGTATGAAGCGGGAATCTTTGTTCGCAGGCTGCGGACACATATCCCAAGGCTGCGGATATCTGTCCCAAGGTTGCGGATGTCTATCCCAAGCCTTGGGATAGAGATAATCCTTAGTTCTTAGAGACTTTTTAATAGATAATTGGCAACTTTTCATTCTATAGTTAGGAACTTTTTTATTAGGTTTGCAGCGGGTAGGACATTGAGTTTGCCGTGAATAAAATATATCATTCATTAAACAATATAATATTATGAATAAGATAATAGTAGGTATGGGCGAGGCTCTGTGGGACTGCCTCCCCGAAGGAAAGAAGATAGGCGGTGCTCCGGCAAACTTTGCTTACCATGCATCGCAGTTTGGTTTCGACAGCCGTGTGGTCAGTGCCGTAGGTGCCGATGCGGATGGGGACGAGATTCTGGATGTGTTCGCCCGGAAGGGGCTGCGCACGCAGATTGAGCGCGTGCCTTACCCCACGGGAACGGTGCAGGTGACGCTCGATGCCGTGGGCGTGCCGTGCTATGAGATAAAAGAAGGCGTGGCCTGGGACAACATTCCCTTTACCGACGAACTGAAGCGTCTGGCACTGAACACGCGTGCCGTATGTTTCGGCTCTTTGGCGCAACGCAGTGAAACAAGCCGCATCACCATCAACCGTTTTCTCGACACGATGCCCGATGCGGAGGGGCAACTGAAGATATTCGACATCAATCTCCGCCAAGGGTTCTATACCAAAGAGATACTCTGCGAATCCATGCGCCGCTGCAACATCCTCAAGATAAACGATGAGGAGCTGGTGACCATCAGCCGTATTTTCGGCTACCCGGGCATCGACTTGCAGGACAAATGCTGGATTCTGCTGGCCAAGTATAACCTGAAGATGCTTATCTTGACTTGTGGAACGAACGGCAGGTATGTGTTCACTCCCGGGGGGGTTTTCTTTGATTTAAGATGGGAGCCGGTGACTCGTTCACGGCAGCCTTCACCGCTGCCATTCTCAGCGGGAAGCAGGTGCCCGATGCCCATAAACTGGCGGTGGAAGTCTCTGCCTATGTATGTACCCAGAGCGGTGCCATGCCGGAATTGCCGGACGCCTTGAAAGAAAGGCTGGCATAGATTTTTCTTATTCTTTTCACATTTTTCGCTATCTTTGCTCATCTGCAATCTTAAATCAGAGGAAAGTGAAGATGAGACAGCATAACCTTCGGATTTTATTCTTTCTGCTCGTGCTTTGGGGAGGCACGTTTCCGTATCGGCGTTTCCCAATGTAGCGAGGATGAATGGCGGCGCCAGATGAACAGTGAGATACTCCGTGAAGCCCATTTCTACGAAGATGTGGAGGTGGACATCCGTACTGCCGTCGACGATAATGACCGTCAGGCAAAAGACATTCGTGAGCTGATAGCCGAAGGGGTGGATCTGCTGATTGTGGCCCCTAATGAAGCCACTCCGATAACTCCGGTTGTGGAGGAGGCATACAACCGGGGCATTCCGGTGATTGTAGTGGACCGTAAAATCCTTTCGGACAAATACACGGCCTACGTCGGTGCAGACAACTACGAGATAGGGAAAGCTGTGGGAGAGTATGTGGCCAATGTGCTGCATGGGCAGGGAGATGTGGTGGAAATCTCAGGTTTGGTGGGCTCCACCCCTGCCGTAGACCGTCATCAGGGATTTGTGAAGGCTATATCCGCTTATCCCGGTATCCGGTTGCTGGCCGTTGAAGACGGTGCCTGGTTGCAACTCAAGGCCGGAGAGAAAATGGATACCCTGCTGAGCCGCTTTCCGCATATCGACCTGGTGTATGCGCAGAATGACCGTATGGCGGCCGGAGCCTATGCTGAGAGGGGCGGGAAAAGGATATGCGGTTCATCGGCATAGACGCCCTGTCCGGCAAAGACTATGGAGTGGAGAAAGTGCTTGCCGGCGAACTGGATGCCACGTTTATATATCCTACCGGTGGCGACCGCGTGATGCAGATTGCCATGGATATCCTGAACAAGCGTGATTTCCCCCGTGAAACTATCCTGGGCACTTCCGTCGTCGACCGCGACAATGCTCTCATCATGAAGATGCAGACCGCCCACATCGGCACCCTGGATGGAAAGATAGAAACCCTGAACGGAAAGATAAACCAGTATTTGGCCAGTTATGCCACGCAGCAGGTTGTCTTGTACGGCAGTCTGTCCGCCCTATTGTTGCTGGTCGGCTTGTTGGTGGCTGTCTACCTCTCCTTGCGTGCCAAGAACCGGTTGAACCGTGAGCTGTCCATGCAGAAAAAGAAACTGGAGGAACAGAAAACCCAGTTGATACAGCAGAAGGAACTGTTGGAAGTGCAGAAGTCGCAGTTAGAACAGCTTTCCCATGAACTGGAGGAGGCTACGCATGCCAAGCTGGTGTTCTTCACGAATATTTCGCACGATTTCCGTACTCCGCTGACGCTGATAGCCGATCCCATAGAGCAGCTTCTTGCCAACCGCACCCTTGACGGACAGCCGCGCCAGCTCCTCGAGCTGATGAAAAAGAATGTGCATATCCTGCTTCGCCTGGTCAACCAGATACTTGATTTCCGGAAGGTGGAGAACGGGCGCATGGAGCTCCATCTCGAACCTTTTGATTTGCTCGACAGCTTCCGGGGCTGGAACGACTCTTTCCGCATGGCGTTGCTGAAGAAACATATTGCTTTCAGCTTTGAGGCATCTCCCGATACGGACTTCCGGATGATGGCGGATGCGGAGAAGATGGAGCGCATTTACTTCAATCTCTTCTCCAATGCCGTGAAGTATACGCCGGAGAATGGGAAGATAGCTATACGCTTGTCAATGACAGAGCAGAACTATAGCTTGTCTGTTTTCAATTCCGGCAGTTACATTTCTTCGACCGATGTGGAAGCTATCTTCGAGCGTTTTTATCAAGTGGACGGACATCAGGCAGGTACCGGTATCGGCCTTGCGCTGGTACGTGCTTTTGTAGAGATGCATGGTGGCAACATTGCGGCACACAGTGATGATAAGGGTACTACCTTCACCGTCACTTTCCCAAAGCAGGATGTTTCGCAGTACCATCCCACCATAGTGACGTTGCCTGCCGAAGAGAAGGACGTGTCGTCCACCCTGATAGATACGGAAGTGAAGGCATGCGAAGAGGTGGTTGAGGCTGATTGTCCTACTGTGCTGGTAATTGACGATAATGCGGATATTCGCAACTATGTGAAGTCACTGTTGACGCAAGAATTTCGCGTGCTGGATGCTGCAGACGGGACAGAGGGTATCCGGCTGGCCATGAAGTATGTGCCGGATGTGGTTATTTCGGATGTAATGATGCCCGGTATGGATGGTGTGGAATGTTGCCGCCGCTTGAAGGGGGAGTTACAGACATGCCATATCCCGGTGATTCTGCTGACGGCCTGCTCGCTGGACGAACAGCGTATCCAGGGCTATGATGGCGGTGCCGATTCTTATATTTCCAAACCATTCAATTCGCAGTTGCTCTTGTCTCGTGTCCGTAATCTTATTGCAAACCGCCGTCAGTTGAGGCAGTTCTTCGGAGATAACCAGACTATCGAGAAGGAAGCCATCAGTGATTTGGATAAGGGTTTCGTCTCCCGCTTCAAATCGCTTGTCGAGGAGAGGATGAAAGATGCGGAACTCAATGTGGAGGATTTGGGACGGAATATGGGTATGAGCCGTGTGCAGCTTTACCGTAAGCTGAAATCGCTGACCAACTATTCGCCGAATGAGCTGCTGCGCCAGATGAGGTTGAAAAAGGCTGCCTCACTGCTTGCCTCCTCTGACATGACGGTAGCGGAGATTGCCTATGAAGTGGGCTTTTCGTCACCTTCCTATTTCACGAAATGCTATAAGGAACAGTTTGGGGAGAGTCCTACCGAGTTTCTGAAAAGAAGGGGATAGCTGTTGTCTATCCCCCTTGTTCTTAATACACGTCTGTTTACTTCTGTAAATGATACTGGAACTTATTTCAGTATTTGAGGCAGGTTTTCCCTTCCCCAGAAGTAGTAAACACAGATTCCAATCCAGCTTGTGAGCAGGATGATAATTGCAACTAATAGTTTCTTCACGCCGTCTACCGGCCACTTCATGATTTCAAGTACGGCTTTGACACACAGAACCACACCGATAATCCAAATGATAAATCCAATCATAACCTGTGATATTTAGTATTGTTAATTAAAAACAAATAGAGACTACGCCTTATTCAGGAGCAGCCTCTATTCTTTATTTAGTAATCGGAATTACTCTGTAACTTCAGCGCCCCAATTTTCTTTGGAAAGACGCTTGTAGCTGTTGTAACGCCATTTAGCGTTTTCTTCAGCAGCCTTGAACAGCTCGTCGGCCTCCTGCGGATATTGCTTCATTACGGATGCGTAACGAACTTCACCCTTCAGGAAGTCTTGGAATCCGCTCCAATCCGGTTCCTTGCTATCCAGCGTGAACGGATTCTTGCCTTCAGCCTCCAGAGCCGGGTTGTAACGCCACAAGTGCCAGTAACCGCACTTAACGGCCTTTTCTTCCTCTGCCTGGCTCTTGCCCATACCTGCCTTCAGACCGTGGTTGATACACGGAGCGTAAGCGATGATGAGTGACGGACCGGGATATGCTTCTGCTTCACGGATAGCCTTTAAAGTCTGAGCCTGGTCGGCACCCATAGCGATTTGGGCAACGTATACGTAACCGTAAGTAGTAGCCATCAGACCGAGGTCTTTCTTGCGTACACGCTTACCGGCAGCGGCAAACTTGGCGATAGCGCCTACCGGGGTAGCCTTGGAAGACTGACCGCCTGTGTTGGAGTAAACCTCAGTATCCAGTACGAGGATGTTGACATCCTTACCGCTTGCGATTACATGGTCGAGACCACCGTAACCGATGTCGTAAGAGGCACCGTCGCCACCGATAATCCACTGGCTGCGTTTTACCAGGTATTGAGACAGACTGGCGATAGTCTTGCAGCTGTCGCACTTGTCTTTGGCAGCTTCTACCATCGGAATAATCTTTTCAGCCAGTTCCTTGCTCTTGTCTGCATCGTACATGTTTTCAATCCAAGCCTGGAATACTTCTTTGTATTCAGCCGGAGTTCCTTCTGCTGCGATGGCATCTTCCATAGCCTTCACGATACGTGCGCGCATCTTTTCGTTGGCAAGCTCCATACCCAGACCGAATTCGCAGAAGTCCTCGAACAATGAGTTAGCCCAAGCAGGACCGTGACCCTTTTCGTTCTTGGTATAAGGAGTAGAAGGTACTGAACCGGAGTAGATGGAAGAACATCCTGTTGCGTTGGCTACCATTTCGCGGTCACCGAACAACTGGGAAATCAGCTTCACATACGGAGTTTCACCACAACCGGAGCAAGCACCTGAGAACTCGAACAACGGAGTAGCGAACTGAGAGTTCTTCACGTTAGCCTTG
>OAWD01000752.1_pt1 | contig 18117 bp, 7 predicted proteins | sample 1495361 | NCBI WGS metagenome assembly OAWD01 (sample SAMEA2580130, study PRJEB22360) | human gut metagenome | biome: human gut; feature: human-associated habitat; material: faeces | place: Denmark | collected 2008/2010 | reverse complement strand
CAATCTCATGTCATTCGTCCCTCATCGGACTGTCTAATACATTGTAGCCAATCCATGGTTCCGGACGGATCGGCGCGGGCGCGGGAGCTACGGACGGCATGCTGTCCCGGGACGGCGCCCTCGACGGCAACGGAGGCATGTCCGGAATCTCGGGCGTACGGGCATGCGACAGCCCCTTGAGCCTGGGTCTTTGGACCGGAGGCTTGTCCGAAGCGGCGGGACGGTTCTCGGATGAGTCCGGGATCCGGGGTTCCGGCGACGGAACGGGGCGGGCGCCCGCATCATCGGGAGACGGCCTTGGCGCGGCCGGTCCGGGCGCCGGCCTTATGGGAATCGGACCGACGGTCCATTCGTCGATCTCGTCCATCCTGAGAGAGTCCTTTCCCTGTCAGCGCGCTGCGACGCGGTTCATGGCTTCCGCGGCGAGTCCTTCGCCGGCGTCCGTCTGTTCCCTTTGGGCCTGGATGCGTTCGCGTTCGGCCGCGATGCCGTCCGCGCCGGCCGTCCGCGCCGGCTCGATGCCATGGATCAGTGCGACCGACAGGTTCCTCAGCATCTCGTCCTCGGGTTTGACCCGGTACAGCTGGTCGGCGAAATGCTTGCATCTGGCCGCAGGATCCCCTTCCATATAGCTGACGGTAGCCGCGATGCGGTACGCGCCGGCGCGGTCGGACGTCGGATGGATCTGCAGCGCGAAATCGGAGAACAGGCGCGGTATGTCCTGCTTGAACGCGCAGGCTATGGCGTGCGAGACGTCGTAATCGGACGGCATCATGATGGCGCGATACGTGTCGAACAGTCCGTACGACGCCTCCTCGTCCAACATGGCGACCGCTTCGAACTCCTCTCCGGACATGTCGGGGCGAAGGACCTTCGCGATGGTCGCGTCCATGAGTCCGTTCGGCTCGACCATGGTGCGCAGCGCGTCGGTGATGCGGTCATCGGAGATCTTCGATTCCCCTGGAAGGTATTTGCGTTCCTTCAAGGTCTCGATCAAATCGAACATGGTTTGAATCTGCTGCCGGGTAGTTTGCGCCATTCCGTGGGCCTTTCGTTCGGTTTTTCGTTTTCTCGACGCTCCCATACTGTCCCGGGGTGCGGCGCCCTGCGGTGCACCATGTCTACAAGTTCTGACGCACCAGAAAGGAAAACGGCCGGAACGGGAGTTCCGGAAACCGTCGTACGGGTTTCCATGGGTCCTGTTCCGGCCGCTTGTTCTGGATTGGAGGGGGATTTGGGTCAGCGTGTGCTGTGGCGTGCGGTCACGTCCATGCGGCGGCGCTTCATGTCGAGCATGGTCCAGCCGATGCCGGTGAGGGCGACGGCCGCGAGGAGCATGCCGTTCGTGTTCGCGCCGGTGGATGCCATGACCTTGTCGGCCTTCGCGGCGGCGGCCTGCGCGGCCGTCTCGCTGGCTTTCAGGCCCGTCTGTCCGGTCTGCGCGCCGGACACCGTGGCGGAACCGTTGCCGGTGTTGTTGTTGTCGGTCTTGGAGCCGTTCTTGTCGGCCGCGGCCTTGATCGCGGCGGCCAATGCGGCCTGGGCCTTGTCCACGGCGGCCTTGGCCTGCGCCTGCGCGGCCTTCGCCGCCTTGAGCTTGGCCTGAGCGGCGGTCAACGCCCGCTTCGCGGCGTCGAGGTCGGCCTGGGCCTTGTCCACGGTGGCCTGCGCGGCCTTGACCGCGTCGGTGGCCTGCGCGTCCCGCTTGGCCTGCTCGAGCTTGGCCTGCGCGTCAGACAGCGCCTGTTCGGCGTCCTTCACCGCGGTCTTGGCGGCCTCGACCTGCTTGGCGGCGTCGTCGCGGGCCGTGGAAGCCTGCTCGTAGGCCTGGGTCTTCGCGTCGAGGTCCTTCTGCGCGGCGGTCAACGCCTGGGTTTTGGCGTCGAGGTCGGCCAACGCGGCCTCGAGATCCTTGACCTGCCGTGCGGCCTCGTCGCTCTTGGCCTTCGCCTGCGCGTACGCGTCCTGCTTCGCGTCGAGATCCGCCTTGGCGGCCTCCAACGCCTGCCGGGCCTGGTCGGCCTCGCTCTTGGCCTCGTCGTAGGCGGACTGGGCCTGGGCCAACGCGTTCTCCGCGTCGGTCAGGATGCTGACACGCTCGTCCGCCTGGGTCTTGTCGGCCTGCGCCTTGTCCAGAGCCGTCTGCGCCTGGCCGACGGCGGTCTCGGCCGCCTTGAGGTCGGCCTGGGCCTTGTCGTTCGCGCTCTTCGCCTCGTCATAGTCGGCTTGGGCGGACTGGCGGGCGGTGTCCGCGGCCGTGTAGTCGGCCTGGGCCTTGTCGTTCGCGCTCTTCGCCTGCTCGTACGCGGACTGGGTCTGCTGGCTCTTGGCGGTCGCGGCGATGAGGACCTTCGCGGTTTCGGCGGCCTCGGCCTTCGCGGCCTGCTGGGCCTGTTCGGCGGCGGCCTGCGCGGCCGTGGTGTCGGCCTTCGCCTGGTTGGCCTTGTCGAGCGCCTTCTTGGCCTCGTCGACCTTCTTCAACGCCTCGTCGTACGTGGACTGGGCGGAACGGACCTGGTTGACGTAGTTCTCGACCATGGTGCGGTAGACGGCCGCGTCGTACACGGTGTCGTGCGTATTGTAGGAGTTCCAGTCGTTGAAGTACTCCTGCGTGAACGCGTGGTCATAGTTGGTTTCGCCGTAGCCGCTGTAGGCCATGCCGGTGGCGATGTAGTCCGGATTGACGATGTTGAGGTAGTGGCCGACCTTGTAATACAGGTCCGGATACTTCCGGAACACGTCGTACGCGGACAGGCTGGCGAGGTCGGGATAGTCGCCGGACTTCACGGCCGCGTCGTAGGTCTCCTTCTCCATCGTGTACCAACCATCGTACGGATCGTCATCGGCGAAGCCCCAGTTGAGATTCTCGCCGACGTTGTCGTACTGGTAGTTGTGCTCGTAGTGGCCGTTGGCCGCGTAGTTGGCCTGGACCATGGCCATGGCCAACGCGGTCTCCGACACCTTCAACGGCTCCAACCCGTTCTCCGCGCGCAGCTTGTTGCACTCGTCGATCATGTCCAGGGCCTTGAGCAGGTTGTCGAGGCTGGTCGCATCGTCCTTCGCGCCGATATGCGTGTATTCGAGGTACTGGGAGACGCTGGAATCGGTCAGATACTTGTACGCCTGCTCCGCGTTGTCGGACTGGAACCAGCCGGCCGCGCCCTGCGCCTCCTTCTCGGCGGCCTCGTCCGCGGCCTTCTTCGCATCCTGCGCGGCCTTCACGGCCGCGTCGTACGCGGCCTGCGCCGCATCCGCCTGCCGGGCGGCCTTCTCGGCGGCGGTCTTCGCGTCAGCGGCCTTCTGGTCGGCCTTGGCGAACTCGCTTTGGGCCTTGTCGTTCGCGGCCTGGGCCTTGTCGAGCGCCTTGTCGGACGTGGTCTTGTCCGCCTGGGCCTTGTCGAGCGCGGCCTGTGTCTTGTCGGCCTGCGCCTTCGCCTGGTCGGCGGCGTCGTTCGCCTTGTCGAGCTTCTTCCGCGCGTCGTCGGCCTTCGACTGGGTCTTGTCGGCCGTGGATTTCGCGGTCGCGGCGGCGACGGTGGCCTCGGCCTGCGCCTGCTTCGCGTCCTTGACGGCCTCGCCAGCCTTTTGGGCGGCGTCCTGCGCCTCCTTGACCTTGGCGGGATCGTTCGCGTCGCCCGCCAGGCGGGTGGCCTCGTCGAGCTTCGCCTTCGCCTCGTCGCTCTTCGCCTGCGCCTTGTCCGCGGCCTGTTGGGCCTCGTTGGCCTTCGCCTGAGCCTTGGCGGCGTCGGTCTTCTTGGCGGCGGTGTCCTGGTCGAGCTTCGCCTTGTCGGTCGCGTCGACCTTTGCCTGAGCCTGCTTGGCCTTCCGGTCGGCCTGCTCCTTGGCCTTGGCGGCGTCGTCGCGGATGGCTTGGCTGTCGTTCATGGCCTTCTCGAGTTTGCTGGCGTTCTTCGCGGTCTGGTCGGCCTTCTCCTGCGCCTGCTTGAGATTGTCCCGCGCCTGGCCGAGGCTGTCCTGCGCCTGCTGGACGCCGGTGGTGGCCTGCTGCACGTTCCGGTCCTGGTTGATGGTGTCCTCGACGTTCTGCTGGGCCTGCTGCACGTCCTGCTGGACTTGGTCGACCTGCTGCTGGGCCTGCTGCACGTCCTGCTGCGCGTCCTGCACGCCGGTGTTGGCCTGGTCGAGGCTGTCCTTGGCATTGGCGACCTGCTGCTGGGCGGCGGACACCTGATCCTGCTGCGCGCCCTGCTGGGCCGCGGCCTGGTCGACCGCTTCCTGCGCCTGGACGACGGCCTGCTGGGCCTGTTCGACCGGCGTGACCGCGGTCTCGTCCGCCATGGCCGGTGCGGCGATGGTGCCCGCGACCGCCACGGATGCGACCGCGACGCTGAAAGCCTTCTTGTTCATATCTGTCTACCCTCCAATGCCGTTCCCTCCATGGGATCCGGCTCCAGTGGAAACATCCCTGCGACGTTTCCGTCAAACATTCCACGTGCCCCCAATCCGATATCGGCGTCATCGGCGTGTCGGCCTGTCGGCGGTGGCGTGGCGTCACACCCTTACAGACTACCCCACGTGACGCCGTCCAAGGTCAGTCCTTCCGTCCGTGTCTCCCGTACGGGCGGGTTTTCCTCCTGGACGCGACGACCGCCGCGGGCAGTCCCGCGAGCAGTGTCACGCCGGACACGAGATAGGGGCGCATGTCCCGCCTGCTGGTCTTTGGCGCGTCCTCGGGATAGGGCGCGTCGCCCGGCATGCTCGCGCGTTCGCCCGTGACGAGCAGACGGTACGTGTTCAGGAAGATCGGCGTGCACGTGACCAGCGTGACCAGGTCGCGGCCGGGTTCGACGCGCACGCTCCTCAGATCGTCCGGGTCGACCGTCCTGATGCGCGTGACCTTGTAGGCGAGGGTCTGGGCCGCGACCTTAACATAGAACACGTCGCCCTTCCGCAGTTCGGTCAACCGGGTGAACAGGGCCTTGTCGGCCACTCCCGTATGTCCGGTGATGACGCTGTGCGTGCTGGTCCCGCCGACTGGCAGGGACGTGCCGTGCAGGTGGCCGAGCCCGTTGTCCAGCGCGTACGCGTCGGCCCCATGCCGGACGGGCAGGTCCACGCCGATCGACGGGATCTCGATTGTCGCCATGATCCCGTCGCCGAAATCCAACAGGCTCTGGTACTCCCTGTCGGATTTGAACCCGAAATCGCCCTTGACGGCGCCGTCCTCGCCGGACAGTTCGCCGATGACCTGCGGTGTGGCCGCGAGACGCCGGTTGTATGCGCGGGCTTTGGCGACCATGCGCGCGTACCGTTCGGCCGAATGGTCGTCCTTCACCGCCAACGCGGAGGATTCGGCGGCACGGCGGGCCGTGCCGGCCTGTTCCACGCCAAGCCACGCGAAAACGCCCACGCCCAACAGGCAGCAGGCGACGGTGACCGCGACGAGAGCACGGAACACGCGACGCGCGCGACGGGCATGCAGACGGCGCACACGCCGTCCGCGCCGGCCCTCCGTGGCGCGTTCGCCCTCGATGATCCAATCCCAGTCCATAACGTCCATGCCTTCGCCACGATCCATTCCACGAATATCGGGAAGAACAGGGAAAGCCGGTGTCCAGGCCATCACGCCGCATCCGGTCGGAGTGGTGGATGGCCGGCCGCCGGCCCTCCCGTCATCTGTTCCCGGTCACTCGCCGTCCGGCATGCCGTGGCCGTTCATACGTCTCGTGAGCATGACCGTGGACCCGACACCCATCACGAGCAGACCGATACCTCCCGCGATAAGCAGCGGCAGGCTAATGCCGCCCGTCTCGGTGAAGTTCTCATGGATCCCCTGCCATTGCGCGTACAGGGTGATGTCCTTGTCCTGCAACGGGATCTGTGAACCATCCTTATAGACGACATCGGCCTTGCCTGCTTTGAGGGACCATCCCTTGAAGACGTATCCGTCTCGCGTGAACGATTTCGACGTGTCGCCGGGAATGGTCACATCCGAATACTGCCAGCCGGTCGTGTTCGGATGCGAACCGGTGCCGCCGTTCGCGTTGTAGACCACGTTGGCCTGCAACCGCTGCCAGTGCGCGTACACGGTCACGCTGCCCGTCAGGGGCGTGGCCCACTGGTAAAGGCCCGTGTTGTCCTGCGGGGCTGTGTACCAGCCGAGGAACTTGTATCCCCTGATCTTCGACGTGTCGCCCGCGGCCCAGCCGGAGCCGTCCGCGGCGGCCGTGTTGTAAGCCACGGATATGGACGCCGGGGTGGACGGCATCTGGCCCGACCAGGTGGATGGCTTGTTCGTGTCGTAGGTGAGGACCGGGTTGCCGACCCACACCGCGTACACGGTCATGCCGCCCTCGACCATCGTGACCTGGGCCTGCGCCTGGGTCGCGTTCCGGTCCTGGTTCCAACCCAGCTGGGTGTGGCCCGGACGAGACAGCATGCTGGAATCCCAGCAGTCGTCGTCCTTCGCCATGGTCGCCAACGTGATCCTCTGGCCGGCCGGATAGTAAACCTGGCAGCCGGACACCACGTCCGTGCTCGTGTCGATGGTCTTGACGGTCACGCTGCCGTCCTCATGCGTGGTGGTGCGCTGCACGAGGTCGGACACCTTGCCGGTTGACGTGGAGGACGCCGTCTGCGTCGTGTCCGGCGTCGTGTTCGACGGGACCTGGCCGGAAGCATCCGCCGCGTTCTTGTCATAGGTGAGCACCGCGGTGCGGGTGACAGGCGCGCCGAACGTCATGCGCGAACCGTCGGTGCGGCCGGCGGGATTGCCCAGATCATAGGAGAACGTGAACGTGCTTCCCGTCCATGTGGCCGCGAGACGGTGACGGGACTGCTGCGGCGCGTTCAGATGAGCTTCGTCGCCCGCATCATGTCCGATGCCCGCGAAACCGTTCGTACCGTACGTGCCGAGTTCCGCGTCGGAACGCTTGTACGCGCCATCGAAACCGTCAAGCAGCTGCACGCCCTCGAACTTGAGGCCGGACTGCGCGTCCCAACCGTCGAGGTCGTTGAAGCCGGTCACGCCCTTGAACGTGTCGGGCACCTTCTCGCCGGTGTCCGCGTACGTGAACTCGACGGTCCACGAGCAGCCCACGCGTTTCGACGTGTCGACCCCGCCCATGGCCGCCTTGACCTTGGCAGGCAGGCTGGAATAGCCGGAACCGTAGGCCGTGTTGATCCAGAATCTTCCGTCGCCGACGATGTTCCCGTGCCCGTCGAACCGGTACAGTTCGCTGACGCTGCCGCCGTTCCAGTCCTTCAACCGCATGTTCATGCTGATCTGGTGGGTCCTGCCGGACGGGTCGGTCCACTCGCCCACGGACGGGATGGTCAACGAGGCGCCGAGCTTCAACGGCCACATGCCCTGGGACGAGGAATCCGTGGACCTGTACCACGCGCCGTTCTCGAACTCGACCTGCGAGAGCCTCGTGTCGGTGGTGTTGAGCACGAACTGGCGGTAGTCGCCGGGGACATCATCCGTTTCGAGGTCATGCACCGTCAGACCGGAAGCGGTTCTGTCCGCCACGGCCCTCACAGTGCCGGTCGTCTTGGCCTTGGCCTGCTTGACGGTGTTCGCGGTCGTGTCGGACGGGACTTGGCCGTAGGCGTCGTTCGCGTTCTTGTCGTAGGAGAGCTTGTAGGCGAGCTTGAATTGCACGTCGTCGATCAGATTGCCGGAGATGCCGTCGATGGAACCCAACGCCTTGAACGTGAACCTGCTGATGTCCTGGCCGGCGGGAACCACGACCGAACCCTGGAACGTGTCCCACGAGCCGAGCCAGCCATCCGTGTTCGGAGCGTTCACCGTGGTGGACTTCTCGCCCACCTTGTTGCCCCGGTCGGACGCGATGCGGGTCATCTCGACCGGCTGCTCGTGGCCGGGCGCTCCGACGAGGATCTGGATCTTCTCATTGGAGTTGATGGTGCCGTTCCGGTGCGCGTAGCGGAGCTTGACGGTGTACACGGTCGGATAATCGTGCGCGGTGTCGATGTCCTGGTACAGGTACGTGTTGGCCTGCGATGCGGTGATCTCGGCGTACATGTTGTCGTTCGCGCGGGAGCGTTGGATCTCGACGATGCCGCCCCTGCCGTCGACCCTGGTATCGGTCTGGTTGGATTTCCAACCGAACTGGGATGCGTCGAACCCGTTCAAATGCACCCACTGCTTGGACGCCTCGCCCTTGCTGTTCAGCGCGCCGCTGATCTCCACGTCGCCGTGCGCGGGGTCGATGTTGGCGAAATTGTATTTCGCGCTCATCTTGGACTGGCTGACGATGTTCCGCCAATCATGGTCGAAATCACTGTTGACGATCTGCCTCGGCAAGCCGTTGGCGGCGTATTCCGCCACATCATCATCCGCCACGAGCTTCACGCTGCCGGAGGTCTTGTCCTTGGCGGGCTGGGTGGTGTTCTCCTTGCCACGCTGGTTCGACGGAACCTGACCGGACGCATCGGCCGAGTTCTTGTCGTAGTCCAGGCGGTATGCCTTGGTGAAAACCACGTCGTCCAACAGATTTCCGGTGTTGAAGGACGGCGAGTCAACGCTCTTGAACGTGAACACCGTCACATCGGAAGTGGCTACATAGACTCCCTCATAAGTCGCCCACTGTCCGTCATGGTTCCGTGACGAATGATATCCAAGCCCGGAACCCCATGAGATCTCGGCCTTGTTCGATGCGTGGGTCGAAATGGTCGTGGATGCCGTGGCCTTCCCGGTGGCGTCGAGTCCGTTCTGGGATTCGACGCGGGTCATCCTCACCGGCTGCTCGTTTCCATCCGCCCCGATTAGAACCTGCATCTTGTCCAAATACTCGCTGCTCAAACTGGCATGCTTCAACCGCACCTTGTACAGGGCACCGGGCGTGGTGCGGATGTATTGGCGGATGCTGCTCTGTGCCTGGTATGGAGAGAGCTCGGCGTACATGTTGCCCGTACGTGAATCCCTTTGAAGTTCGACCTCGTTCGTATGCCATTGCGAGGACCCCTCCTGGACGCCAGACGTTTTTCCGGCCTCGCTGGAATCCCATGCGAATCTATCCGAATCGAAGGTCGACGGGAGGGAGACCCATTTGGTGGGATTATCGGACTCGTAGACCATCTTGTCCTTGCGGCTGACACCCCACCAGTTCCTCTTCTTGTCACGAAGGTTCTGGCTTAAGACATCAGCTCCCGGATATTCGAAATCGCCGTTGACCAGTTCGGTCGGCAATCCGTCAGAGGTATCCGCGACGGTCTTCACCGTTCCGGTGGTCTTGGCTTTAGCGGGCTCGACAGTGTTCTCCTTGCCACGCTGATTTGACGGGACCTTGCCGGTCGCGTCGGATGCGTTCTTGTCGTAGGAGAGGCGGTATGCCTTGTCGAACACGATGTCGTCGAGCACGTTGCCGTAGTCGAGCTGCTTGGCGTCGATGCTCTTGAACGTGAAGCGGGTCGTGGTCTGCCCGTCGGGGATCAGGTAGGTGCCCTCGTAGGTCTCCCACTGGTCGGCGTGGTGGCGGTTGTTGCTGTTGGTGACCTTGGTGGCGATGGTGGTGGACTTCTCGTTGAGTTTATCGCCGTGCCCGTTGACGCTGGTGCGGGTCATCTCGACGGGCTGCTCGTGGCCGGGCGTGCCGATCATGACCTGCATCTTGTCGAGGTACGTGCTGTTGAGGCTGGCGTGCTTCAACCGCACCTTGTACAGGGTGCCGGGCACGGTCCTGATGTCCTGGTAGATGGCTGTGCCGGCCTCGTAGGCGCAGAGCTCCGCGTACACGTTGTCGGCGGTGGAGTCGTCGTACTGGAGTTCGACCGCGTTGGCCTTCTGCTGGACGTTGCTTCCGGCCTTCTGGGTGCTGGTCCAGCCGAACTTGGACTTGTCCCACCCGTTGATGGCGGTCCACTTCCAGCTGGAGCCACTGGGAAGGCTGGTGGCGTGCAGGGTCTTGCCCGCGTTCGGGTCGATGCTGGTCCAGCCGCCGAAGCTGTCCTTCCACTGGTCGTGGTAGTTCACGCTGAAGTCGCCGTTGACCAGATGGTCCGGCAGGCTGGCGTTGGTATCCGCGACGGTCTTGACGGTTCCGCTGGTCTTGGTCTTCGTGTCCGTCACGGTCTTCACGGTTCCCGTGGCATCCGCCTTGGCCTGCTTGACGGTGTTCGCGGTCGTATCGGATGGAACGGAGCCGGTCGCGTCGGATGCGTTCTTATCGTATGTGAGCTTGTACGCCTTGCTGAAACTGATGTCATCCAACAGATTGCCGTCCCACGCGCTGTATCCCTCGACGCTACGGAAGGCGAAACGCGTGACGGTGCCGGTGGCGATGTACGTGCCGGTGTACGTCTCCCACTGGCCCGTATGCGCTCCCTCCTGGAACTTATTGCCGGCGGGCATCTCCGGGTTGCTGACCTTGGTGCTGATGACCGTGCCGACCTTGCCGAGCTTGTCTCCATGCCCGTTCGCGGTGGTGCGGGTGGCTTCCTGCGCGGTCTCCTTGCCCGGTTCGCCGATGATGACGCTCATCTTGTCCAGGTGGCTGGAGTCGAGACTGGCGTGTTTGAGGCTCCACTTGTACATGACTCCCGGAACGGTGGCGACATCCTGGTAGATGGTAGCGCCGGATTGGGCGGCGCTGATCTCGCTGTAATGGTTGGTTCCGTCGGCCGTATAGTCGACCTGCACGTCGTCGACGCGTTCGAGGTCCGGATAGTAGGTATCGCCGGTCTGCGTGCTGTGCCAGGCGAATTTCGCCTTGTCGAAGCCCTCGGGCAGCTTGTATCTCTTTCCGAGCACCGTCCCGTTTGCGAAGTATGAGCCGTCGTTCTGGCTGATATACCAGAAGTTCCCGTCGTTGACGGGCATATCGCTTTTGACCGGATATTCGAAGTTGCCGTTGACGATATGGTCCGGCAGGTTGTTCGTGTCATCGGCCGCGAGCTTCACGACGCTTTTCGTGTTTCCGGTCGCGCCGGTCACGTCGACCGCGTTTGCCGTGCCGGTCAGGCCGGCTCCCAACGCCGCGGCGGCCGTGAGACCGGCGAGAAGTCTTGTAAGGAATCCCATTTCCCTCATCCTTTGTGATTCATATGCGAGTTCCGTATTTTTGGGAAGAGGGCCGGGATCGTGCGGCTGACAGGAGAAAAGGCCGCACGATCCCGGCTCCTGGATCCCCGGCCCCTCGCTTTCGAGGCCGGGGACGATTCGGAAAAATCAGGCGATGGCCGGACCGTCGCCCAGATCCATGTGGCGGACTCGGTAGGCGGCGAAACCGGACGCGGTGGCCACGAGGATGATCGCGAACGCGCCGACCAGCATGACGCCCATGGTGGTCGCGCCGGTCTGCGGCAGCTGGGTGATGTTGTCGATGTTCTTCACCACGGCGGTCGGGGTGGTGGTCTTGCCGTCCGCGTTGGCGACCTTGCCGGTCAGTCCCGGCTGGTTCTTGCCGGTGATGGTCACGTGCCCGTCATCGGTGATGTGGATGCCGAAACTCGGCTTGACGAAGCTGAAGTAGCCGGTCGGCACCTGGGTCTCCTTCACGGTGTAGTCGCCGGCGCCCAGACGGGTGAAGTTGATCACGCCGGACGCGTTCGTGGCGAACTCGGTCGCCTTCGTCTCGTCCGACGTGAACGTCCACTGGTTCGATGCCGTGTTCCACGTGTACCACTGGTTCGTGGTGTCGTTGTGGAGCTTGAACTTCGCGCCCTGGATGGTCTTGGTGCCGTCCGCGGCGCTGATCTTCTTGAGGTTAACGTCGAAGGTCTTGACGATGACCTTGTCCTCCGGCGGGGTGGCCGGCGGCGGGGTGATGTTCGGCAGCCAGTTCGACGTGACGGTGATCGTGTTGGCCGCGGCGTTCGCGCGGGCCGCGTTCACGACCTTGGCCCGGTAGGTGACGGTCACCTGCTTGCCCTGGTACGTGTCCACGAGGCTTTGCAGGCTGGTGACCTTGAAGCCGGTGCCGTCGGTCTGGGTCTTGCCGTCCGCGGCGGTGACCTTGTCCTTGCCGACGGCGCCGAACTGGGCGGTCAAGTCGGTGGAGCCGACCGTGGCCTTGAACGAGCCGTCCACGTAGGTCATGCCGGTCATGTGGTCCTCGAGGGTGACGGTGTCGACGGACAGCTTGTTCGGCACGGTGAACGTGGCCTTGAAGTCGCGGGTCTCGCCGTTGGTCGCGGCCGCGGTCTTGGACCACGTGCCGTCGGCGCGTTTGATGGTCTTGACCACCTTGGTGACGTTGGTCTTGACCAGCGTGGAGCCGAGCGTCTGGCCGCTGCTCATCTTGGTCGCGCCGCCGATGGTGGTGGACACGAGGATCGGGATTCCCTGGGCGTCGACGACGAGGTAGTAGCCTTCCGGCAGGGTCAGGTTCAGACTGCCCGTGGTGGAGGTCTGGTTGGTCTTCACGGCGGTGACCTTGCTGGTCGCGGCGGTGGACTGCAGGGTGTTCGCGACCTTGCGCAGCGTGTCCGTGTCGGTTTTCAAACGCAGGAGCTGCTCGGCGGCGTTCTGTCCCGCGTCGACGCTGTAGTTGACGCCGTTCGCTTTCAGGGCGGCGGCGATCCAGTCGCCGGTCGTCTGGTCGGGATGCTTCGCGCTCACGCTCTTCACGTTCGCGCCGTCCTTGACGACGTCCGTGTAGTTGGCGAGCTTGTAGACCGTGAAGCTGTGGCCCGCGAGGGTGGACCCGTCGCCCGCGTTCAACGTGAGCGTGCCGTCCGCGGCGAACGCGGCGGAGCCTGGCACGCACAACGCCGCCAACGCGGCCACGGTCGCGCATACGGCCGAGATCTTTCGTTTGTCCATGTTGGATTTCTCCTTCTGATGGTCGTTTCCCTTCGCATCCGACCCACATGGCGCGGCCGGACGCTCTCGACGTTCCCCATACTGTCCCGGGACACGCCGCCAAACGGTGCACCATGTCTACAAGTTTCAGCGCCGCGGCAAAAAAATGGCCGCGGCCCCACGGAGAAACGGGGCTCGCGGCCATGATGGTCAGGGAATCCGGCGCCGAAGCGCCTTAGCGGTTACCTGCCGGAGTGGGCGCCGGTCCTGCGGCGTGCGCCCATGAGGGCCACGCCGATGGCTCCGAACGCGACGATGGCGAGCAGGATGCCGGCGATGGTCGCGCCGGTCTTGGCGAGGCTTTCGCGGTATCCGTTCCAGTCATCCGTGTTGGATTCCACGGTGGTGTCCTCGCACAGGGTCCTGTCGCCGACCTTGACCTGCTTGAGGCCTGTCGTGTCGGACGCGTCGCCGTCGACCTTCGTGCCGGTGCCGGTGTCGGACTGTCCGTCACCATCAGACTGGCTGTCGCCGGTCTGGTCGCCGTCGGCGGGCTGCTGGTCTCCGAACTGGTCGGTGACGGGGCATTCGACGAGCGGCGTGCCGGTGACCTTCACACGGTTGGTGTGCTTGCCGCCCTGCTCGACGCCCTTCAACGTGCCGGTGATGATGGTGGACTCGCCGGGCTTGAGCACCAAGGTGTCCCAATCGTCCGGATACTTCAGGTCCACGACCTCGCCTTCGCCCGCGATGGTCCTGTCGACCATCCTGAGGTCCTTGGCGAGATACCAGGCGCCCTCACCGGTCGTCGGATCGGTCTTGGACGTGTTGGTGATCTTGAACGCGATCTGCTGGCTGTCTCCGGCCATCTTCAACGCGTCCTTCACGTCGTCGCGGTCGCCGGCCTGTTCGCCGGAGGCCACGTCGTACTTCTCGATGTGGATGCCCGGGGTCATGTCCGGGGTTCGGGTCCACACGATGTTGGACTGGAACGCCTTGCCGTTGTAATGCTCCGTGAACTGGTTCTCGTGACGGTCGGTGACTGCGAGGCGTGTGGTCTGGATGTACGGGCGCCATCCGGCCTCATGCTCGTTGTCCGCGGACACGAGGGCACGGTACGCTTCGGTCGTGCCTATGGTCACGACGTTGCGTCCGTCCACGCTGGCCGTGGAGAGCGTGAACAGGTCGCCGCCGAACCTCGAGCTGTCGAAGCCGCTGCCGGCGATCTTCTCGCCCTTGGCGGCGATGACCTGGCCGTCCCTGTACAGGTCGCGGCTCGCGTACACGACCCACTGGCCCGTGAATTCGTCGAACGCCGGGTCGAGCGCGTCCTCGATGTACCACTCGTCCACCTGCGGGTAGGCGCGGTGGGCCGGCAGGATGCTGGAGTCGAGCTGGTACAGGAACGTGCGGCCCTTGTAGATGCTCCGGCCGTTGACGGATTCGCCTCCGACCTTCACGGTCACGTCCTTGGACGGGTTGACGGGCTTCAACGGGTTCGTGACCTCGTTGGTGTCCTTGCGGACCTTGTTGAGCACCTGCGTGGCCTTGTTCCTCACGACGTAGCCGTCGGTGACCTTGATGACGGTCATCGGCATGGTCACGGTGTACGTGTGGCCGAGGAGCGTCTGGTCGATGGACGGCTGGGTGAGCGGGTCATGCTCGTCGGACTCGCTGTAGGCCTTGAGGTCCGTCGGCTGCGGGTCGCCCTTCACGGTCTCGCCGGTGGCGGGAACCTCGGTGTCCACGGTCTTCGCGTAGGCGTAGAGCACGCCGTCCTTGTCCTGGATGTTGAACCTCGCGGTCACGTCCTTGCCGGTCTCGTCGGTGATCTCCACCTTGGAGGCGTCGAGCTTCAGATACGAGTCGTCGTAGTCGTCGGTCATGCCGAGCCTCCAGACCTTGTAGGCCTGGTTGGTCTGCGTGGCGTCGATGTCGACGCGGTAGTAGATCTCGTCGCCCAGCAGCGCGGTCATGCCGTCGATGTCGATCGTCGGATCCTTCTGCGTGTCCTTCTTCTTCGGGTTGAGCGTCGGCGGGATGTTGAACACCTCGTTCGACGGGGTCAGCGAGTTGTTGAGGGTCAGCACCCACTTGTTGTTCACCTTGTGGTCGGTGGGGGCGTCGTCCGAGACGGTGCCCTCGAAGCGGACCTGGATGCGTGGATTGGTTCCGGCGCGCCACTGGCCGATCGTCTCCTGGTCGGTGACGGTCAGGGTGAACATGTGCTTGGAATCATCCCACTTGGTCGTGTACTTCTTCTTGGACACCGGCTTGCCGGTGTTCAGGTCCATCATCTCCAGGGTCTGCTTGTCCGGCTTCAGATAGCGGTCGTAGGAGTCGGTGAAGCTCACGGACTTGATGCCGTAGGCGAGGCTGGAGGGCAGCTGCGGCTGGGTGTTGAGCTGATATTCGACCTTCTGGCCCGGATACACCACCTTGCCCTGGACGCTTTCCTGCTCGCCGCCCTGGCTGGCCTCGGACACGACGTCCTTCTTCGCCGGCGGCACGTAGCCGCAGATCTGCGGCTCGTTGGTCGGCTCGGTGTGCTTGTTCACGGTCTCGGAGCCGCTGTTGGTCAGACTCTTGCCGTTCGGGTCGGTGCAGAAGGCGAGTTCGTCTCCCGCGTTCCTGCCGAAGTCCTTGCGGACCTGGGCCGCGCCCTTGCCGTCGGCGAAGTTCACCGTGCCGGGGATGAGGAGCGTGACCTGCTTCGGGTTCTTCAATCCCTTCAATCCCTTGAGGTAGGAGGCCTTGGCCTTGGCGGCGGCCTTGGTGCCCTGGACGGTGATGTCGAACTGGTCGGTCACGTCCTTGCCGGTGTTCACGATGTCGCTGACGCTGCTTTCGCGGTCGGTGCCCGCGTCGGCCTCGTAGACGCGGATGTTCTTGGTGTCGGCGTCGAAGATGTAGTCGGCGGCCGTCCAGTTGTCCGTGAGCGTGAGCTTACTGGGCTCCTGGATCAGGTTCCTGCCGACGGTGCCGTTGACGACGCTGCCGACCTTGTCGCCGTCGAGGTAGGTGTGGGAGTCGCCGCCGGTCTTGTTGGTCTCCTGCGGGTCGATGACGGCCTGCCATTTGCCGTCCCGCTTGACGATCCAGCTCTTGTCCGGGTTCGGCTGCCAGGTGTCGAATTCCTTGCTGCCGGCGTCGGCCTCGGGCTCCTGGTTCCACCTGCCGGTCGCGTGGTCCTTGACCTTCTTGAAGTCCTTCGGCTTGCTGACGGTGATGTCGAAGCTGAACTCGTACTGGTGGTCCAAAGGCATCTCGCCCTTGTCGGCCGTGCGCACCGCGGTGACGGTGTCCGTCTTGCGATCCCAGTCGATCGTGAACTCGCCGCTCACGTCGCGGTCGTTGTCGCTCTTGTCGACGAGCTTGTAGTTGTCGACGCTGTAGTCGACGCCGTTCGGGGTGATCTTGTCCTTGAACGCCATCTCATAGCCGCCCTTGCCGGTGCCGTAGGTGATGACGGTGCGGTTGGTCATGCTGTCGGCGCTCACGCCGTCGTCGATGGTCTTGACCGGCGGCGTCGGCGGTTCGGCGCTCACGTTCCAGGTCTCGGACGGATCCTTGTCCGTGGTGTCGACGGCCTCTTTCATCTTGCCCTGCTTGGCGACCTGGATGTCGATCCAGTACTGTCCCTCCTGCCAGTGGCTCATGCCGAAGTCCGCCGGAGTGGCGAGGTTGTCGAGCTGTGTGTCGCCCGAGTTGGCGAAGGTGATCGGCTTGCTGACCGTCTTGGCCGCGACGTAGCCGTTCTTCTGGCCCTCGTAGTGGATGATGGCGGTGCCGTTCAGGTTCTCTTTGATGCTGCTGCCGTTGTTGCTCGCGTGCAGGGTGTCACCGATCGGGTCGGTGGAGCCGACCTTCAGGTCGGTCTTCTGCTTGTGCGTCGTGGTGACGGTCAGATCGTAGTCGCGTGGCGGCTGCTGGTTGTTGACTGCGACGCACACGACCTGGACGCCGGTTGGATACTGTTGTCCGGTCACGGCAATCTGATTGGCGAACTTGTCGTACACTTTTTTGACCCAGGTGGCGTTGTAGCCCTTGAGGTCGTCGCTCTTGTCGCCCAGGGCGTTCCAGTTGGCGTCGAACCGGTTGCGGAAGTCGGTCGGGTTGGTGCCCCAAGGGACCAGGCCGTCTGAACCGTCCGCGATGGTCGCGGCGACGCCGATCACGCGGGCCTGGGTGGCATCGCCGTCGGACTTGTCGGCGACGGCCTGGTTGATCGCCTCGGTGCAGGAGCTCTTGATCCGGGACACGATGGCGTAGCTGTCATCGGTGGGGATCTTGTAGCCGGAATTGCGCATCGTCTGGAGCGCGTAGTCGATGGACGCCTGGCCCCATCCCTGGGTCGGTGAATCCGTGTAGTTGCTGTCGTCCTGGAGGTAGAGGATATCCCCGCTCGGGCCGACGTTGCTGCCGCCGCCGTGGACCCCGCCGCCGCCGGAACCGATGCCGGCGTAGGCCGGCATGGCCGTGAGCAGCATCGCGGATGCCGCAAGGCCGGCCACCGCCGCCTTCACAGCTTTCTTCTTAGGTAACCTCACTGGTTTCTCCTTACATCGTTAATGGTCTCGGACGGTGTGGGATGCATCCCACGTTCCCGGCCGACCGCACGACCGGCCGACGGGAGTCCGTCCGAGTCCAAGCCAACCATGGCCCGGACGGGCAAACGGTGCACCATGTCTACAAGTTTTCCGCATACCCCGAAACGTCCGGAGACAGGAAAGGACCGTCCCACGGTGTTCGTGGAACGGCCCTGAAAGGAGAAACGGAGTCGACCAGCGGAGAGGCCGTCAGATCGTCAGATGTTGGGCTCGCCGTGGACTCCGCCGCCGCCGGAACCGATGCCGGCGTAGGCCGGCATGGCCGTGAGCAGCATCGCGGATGCCGCAAGGCCGGCCACCGCCGCCTTCACAGCTTTCTTCTTAGGTAACCTCACTGGTTTCTCCTTACATTAATGGTCTCGGACGGGGATTCGATTCCTCCCCATTCGAGACCATTGAAACCCGATTGCCGGCATGCCGGTTTGGACATTTGGGCGACCGGCGGAGAAGCCGTCAGATCGTCCATACTGGCTCACGGGCAGGTGTTGCAAACGCCATCCATGCAAGTGTTTCCGGGTCTGCATTGCCCGTTCTGGGCGGGAACGCCGCTGCCGCCGATGACGATGTGCAGGCCGGAGCCGGAACCGGCAGACGAACCGCCGCTGCCATTGGATTGCGCCGGCGAGGATGTGGAACCACCCGAGGATGCGCCCGAATACGAGTAGCCGCGGTTCGAGTATGATCCGCCGCCTGAATATGTTTGGGATTGCGATGCCTGCGCCTGCTGCGCGGCGACGGCAGCTGCGGCTGCCGCCGCCCCCTTCCGTTTCGGCCAGGACC
>OAWD01000732.1_pt1 | contig 18640 bp, 19 predicted proteins | sample 1495361 | NCBI WGS metagenome assembly OAWD01 (sample SAMEA2580130, study PRJEB22360) | human gut metagenome | biome: human gut; feature: human-associated habitat; material: faeces | place: Denmark | collected 2008/2010 | reverse complement strand
AGTGTTTTTTGAAACTTTTTTATTTTCTTTGATTTGATAATCTTTCTCTTTATCTGCCCTTTAAATAAGGCCATAAAGAAAACGGAGAAAGAGGGATTTGAACCCTCGCGCCGGTTGCCCGACCTACACCCTTAGCAGGGGCGCCTCTTCAGCCTCTTGAGTATTTCTCCGGATACTGAATTTTGTCAGTATAAAATTGTGCGTTTTCGTAACGCATAAGTTATTATACTAAACTCCCAGTATATTGTCAAGTGCATTTTTTATTAATTTGATAGACGGAAATCTTCATACAAGCCCTCATAAATGTTTATGACACCATGAAAAAATGGCTTAAAATCAAGTTTTTCCGCATATCATCACTTATCTTTCCGTATCTCCGTACAAGGTGGTTTTGTAAGACTGGGCACCATTTTAGTACCACAAATCTTCGCAGATTATTTTTAATGTTCATTTCTAATTCATTTCGTTCCAATTTTTGGGGCGTAACTTTTGAAATAGCAAGCATAGGAAGAGAGTACCCTTTCCGTAAAAATGCTCCGAATTTTTGCTTGTTGAGAGTATCCCAAACTTTTTATCAAACTGGAATTCATGCAAGTATATTCTTTTCACAAAACGACTTTATTTCATCAGCTCTGCTTGTGATATCTTCTTTGTATTCAACAGAACATAATCCAAGACTGCCACATGATTTTATTTCAAGATGTCCGTAGAAATGCTCTATACTGCCAATTATTTTATGACATTCTGGCATATTAGGACCTGTCCTTAATGCAATCACATAGCCACACTTTCCATGTGGTATAGTTGCATGAGGTTCATGCGTATTACACCAAGGAGTACACCTGTCAATAAACACTTTGAATTGCCCTGGAATGTCAGCCCAATACGACGGCGATACAGATACAATTCTATCAGCCCATACATATTGCTCAATTAGTTTCTCTGTATCATCTTTTTGAAAACACTCTGCGGTTGTATGACATTGCCTGCAGCCTTTACAGAACTTTATATCAAAATCATCAATGCATACACATCTTACATCATTATTTGTTTTAGTGAATGTACTTACAAGGTTTACTATTTCATTGGTTGCACCATTTTTAACTGGACTACAATTTATAATCAATATATTCATATCTTACTCCTCGAATCTATAGTTATTTTTCTGCGATATAATATTCATTGTATCACTCAGATTTGAATTTTTCCATCATAATCCTGCCCTGTACGAAAAAACTTAGATAGCCAACCTGTTTATGTAGCAAACAAGGGAGGGAAAGCAACGAGTGCTTTCCCTCCCGAATAATAGGATATTACCTTATATATGTGCGTATCGTCTTATATCGCCACAGAAAATTCGGGCACCATATGGACACCAAAGCGTCAAAAAACCTTATTGTCTTAAGTGCCTTAATCTGCTGAAAAATCATTATTTGCAAGGGTTTTCATAGTTTAGATTTTTTTGATGTCACAAAATCAAATACTATTTTTTAGGTTTTTCAGCATGAAGTAAGATTTCTTTCTTTTAGTGAATGAATCTTTTAGTGAATGAAACACTGTAAGATTTCAGATATTTGTTTCCGCCTTCCTGTCCAAGAGTTATCTCGTCTTTTTGCGCCTGCCAGGTTCTAGTTTGTTGATATAATAAAAGCCGTACACCGGATTTCTCTTTTTCATAAGTGAATCCCATATACGGCATTTTTTTCTAATACTCTGATATATCATTTCTTATTCCGCTGATGTCGCAATCGTCTCCTCAATGCGGCGCTTTACCTCTGCGGCGATTTCCGTCGTCTTCATATCTTTATATTCTTCATAAGGAATCGGTTTTAAAAAGTGAACCTGTACGTTGACCGGCTTAATACTGTTCGTATCAAATGGTTTAAAAGCATCGATCAGCGCAACCGGTATAATTGGACACTTCGCCTTTGTGGCTGACTTGAAGCTTCCACCTTTAAAATTTCCCGGTTTGTTTCCCTCTTTCGAGCGGGTTCCTTCCGCAAAAATCAGGTAGTTTCTTCCACTTTGGACTTCTTTTGTCACATCAATGATAACTTGCATGGCCTGTCTGACATCATCCCGATCAATGAGATATGCTTTCATACAAGCAAAGACCTGCTTCAAAAACGGAATATTACCAATTTCTTTTTTCGCTACTACGGAAAAAGGGACCGGACAGGCATCTATGATTGCCAGCACATCGTAGAGCCCCTGATGATTCGGGAAAAACATAAATCCGTTTTCCTTTGGAATATTCTCAACGCCATGTGCCTCAATGTGGACGCTTCCGCCTTTATTTGCCTTACTGTCAATATATTTCAAAAGACGGTAGCGCTCTTCCTCCGTATATTTATCGACATGTCTGGCATAATAGCAAAGCTTAATCCATCCATAAGGAACAAAAATCAGGTTCCGAAGTACCATCATTACAATACGTTTCATGTCTTATCTCCTCTTATGCATTCCTGTATTTTTCGATTGCAGTCTCATACAGATTGTTCCCTTTACAGTCTGCCACCACAATGACCGGGAAATCCTCTACATATAATTTCCGGATCGCCTCTGTTCCAAGATCTTCGTAGGCGATCACCTCGGAAGATCGGATACATTTGGACAACAAAGCTCCAGCTCCTCCTACTGCCGCAAAATAGACAGATTGGTTTCTTACAACTGCATCCAGTACCTCTTTTGTACGCTTTCCCTTTCCAATCATGGCTCCCAGCCCAAGGTCGAGAAGTTCTGGTGTGTACCGATCCATTCTGCTTGCTGTGGTCGGTCCCGCAGAACCGATGGGATGCCCCTCTCGTGCTGGGGAAGGTCCCATGTAGTAAATGATCTGTCCCCGGATATCAAACGGAAGAGATTCGCTCCGATCCAATGCCTCTTTCATTCTCTTGTGGGCGGCATCCCTTGCCGTGTAAATCGTTCCTGTAATATATACATAATCTCCCGCGATCAACGTCCTGACGGTTTCCTTATCTATTGGTGCCGCAATCCTTTTTTCCATCTTTCGATCCTTCCTTTCTGATTTTCTTCGTCTGTCTCATATCTTCCTAAACTTCCCGGACAATATGCCGGTTCACATGACAGCAGATATTGACTGCTACCGGAAGTCCCGCAATGTGGGTCGGATAGGTATTGATGTGGACTGCCAGCGCTGTGGTGGTTCCTCCAAGTCCTCCCGGTCCGATACCAAGGCCGTTGATCTTTGCAAGCATTTCTTCTTCCAAATCTTTCACATAAGAAATCTCCGAATGAGCTCCCGTCTCTCGTGTCAGTGCCTCCTTGGCCATCAATGCACACTTTTCAAACGTACCTCCGATTCCAACACCTACGACCATTGGTGGACAGGCGTTCGGCCCCGCATCACTAACTGCTTTTAAAATCGCTTCCTTAACACCTTCTATACCGTCCGCAGGCTTTAGCATGAAGACGCGACTCATATTCTCGCTTCCAAATCCTTTTGGAGCCACTGTAATTTTGACATTTTCTCCCGGAACAATATGGTAATGAATAACAGCCGGAGTATTGTCACCGGTATTGACCCGTTCAATCGGATCCCGGACTACAGATTTTCTCAAAAATCCTTCCGTATACCCCAGACGGACGCCCTCATTCACCGCATCTTCCACACTGCCGCCCTCCAGATGGACGTCCTGTCCGATCTCCAAAAAGACGACCGCCATCCCTGTATCCTGGCAGATGGGGATCATATCATCCGCCGCAATTTTGAGATTTTCAGAAAGCTGATTCAGGATCTGCTTCCCTAACGGGGAAGCTTCCGTCTCCCGGGCACATTTCAAAGTCGTTTCCATATCTTTTGAGAGATAATGGTTTGCTTCTATGCACATTTCTTTGATGCTCTTTGTGAGTTCACTGACATTTACTGTACGCATGTATTCTCTCCTTATGGTGTGTTCTTCACATATTCACTTAAAAACCACTCCGCTGCCTGTTTTATCCTCGCCTCTCCGATGTGGTAGGTCCATCCAGGCTCATTGTCATAGTTATCCACTACCTCCTGACAATAGGAAATAAGATTTCCAGTATCTCCTGATATCGTGATCTGGTCAAGTGCCAGCAAAAAGTCCTCGGAAAAAAGATATCGGATCTCATCGTAGGATTCGATCCAGTCTTCCTTGTTTTTCAGATTATAATGCGCCATCCATTCATCCGGTCTTGAAAAGGAAAGAATGAGATAACAAAGCACACAGATCATGGCACTGTAGCGAAACAGCGGAAAGTCTTTTTTATACACATTTACTATAACACCTGCCAAAATGAAAGACAAGACACATAATCCCCACAATACCAGAACCCTCAGAAGTGTCATCTGGTAAGCTCCTATATACATGCAAATACGGTAGGCGGATGATACAATCAAAATATAGGTGCAGGCCGAAAATACGGTGAGAACTTTCTGCATGGTTCTTCCCGGCCGGAACAGATGGATTACAGTAAGAACAATCACAAGGTTAAGAAGGCAGACTCCGAGCAACTGAAAAAAACCACTTCTTGCGTATTCAGCATAAGTAAAGCCAGCCGGAAGCCCCTTGCCGTGTCCAAAAAATAAAGCTCCGATCTGGATCAGACAGAACACCAGGTAAACTGCTGTCAGAATGGATATGCAGGTAATCCCTGACACCTGGACAGGTCGATCCTCCTGTTCCTTCTTACACAAATCTGGATCATAATTGGCAAATGCTTGCAATACTGCAAAACAAAGTACAAATCCAAACAAGAACAAAAAAAGTTTTTCTGCGGGAAAGTGGAATCCATCCATATTTCCTGTAAAAATACGGATAAAAGACGCAAACACCATGTCCCCGGAAAATAAAAGCGGCAAGATGATGATCAGAAGCAAAATCGCCGCCACACATCCAATAAAGATCTGGGTAACGTAACCGGACGATGTTTTCTCACCGGGTTTTGCTTTCCGTCCTTTTTCCCGGATCAGCGCCCTAAATGGGGAGAGCAGATTACCAAAGGGAGCAAACCACATCCTCAGATAGATTTTCAGATATTGTGCGAAGCTCCACTTCCGGTCATCGTAAAACTGATGAATCAAAACGAGGAAGAACATACAAATACTTCCAAACCAGTTCCATATCAGAAAAAAGTCCGACGTGGTCAGTACGGTAGATATTCCGAGTAATACCATGGCCGCCATATAAAACACCGTCTCCTGTTTGATCCGCATCTCAAATATCCTAAAAAATCCAATGAGAAACAGGCAGGTCGTCAGCATGAGGACCGGTATTCCGATTCCATTCATATTACGGTACAACAGGATTTCAAACATAATCCCGTACACCAAACTTCCCGCAAGGATTTTCCCAGCCTTGCTGTCCATGATTCTTTCATATGCATTATCCTTCATTTGATTCCTCCTCTTCTACATATTCCATCAAATCTCCGGGCTGACAGTGAAGCGCCTTACAAAGGGCCTCCAAAGTCGTAAAGCGAACCGCTTTTGCTTTATTATTCTTTAGAATAGACAGATTCGCCATTGTAATATCCACTTCCCTGGATAATTCCGTCAGTCCAATTTTTCGTTTTGCCATGACTACATCCATATTCATTCGTATTGCCATGTTACCATCCCCCTCTAAATCGTCAGATCATTTTCCTTTTTGTAACGGACCGCCTCCGCAAAGACTCCTGCCAGTACAAAGCTAAAGAGCGCCGCAATGAAAAAGACAATCACAATCACGATTCCCGCAGCCGTCCACGCCAGAATCTCTTTGATCAGAAACGTCACTGTGATAACGCATCCTGATATCCCCATAATGTTCAGCTCCCTGACATTTTCATCTACGAAGCAGTTCCGACGTATCACGGTTCCAATCATCTTTCTTAGACAGTAGACAATAATAATTCCCATTACCCCGCTGATCAGATATACAATGAGATACAGAACATAGTGTTCCTTAATGATAGGGGCATAATGGTCTCCTGCGTATTGTAACAGAAACGGTAAGGAGACAAATACAAGCACTCCGGAAACCAGCATAAAATTTAAAATCCACCTGGTCACAAGGACCATCTTTCCCTCTGATCTTTTGCCCATCATTTCTGAAATCCTCCTTTTTGCTTTTTCATTTTCTCTACCATAACATGGTATTTATTGTTTTTCAATATACTTTTATTGTTTTTCAATAAATTTAAGAATTTTACTTTTCTCTTTACAAATTGTATAATAAGAGAAAATGAGAACAGAAAAGAGGAAGGTAGATGAATACTACAATGAATATGGAGAAGCTTGAGCAGGACGCCGCTGATATTTTTCATCAAGGCTTTGCCTGCACGGAATCTGTAATCTATGCGATTCGGAAGCATTTTGGGATTGATCTGTCGGATGACGCTATCGCCATGAGCAGCGGATTTCCATGGGGACTTGGGGGGCGGCGGTTGTATTTGTGGCGCTCTGGCAGGAGGTACGATGTGTATCGGTTATTTCTTCGGGAGGCGCACACCAGGGGATCCGAAGATCCAGCGCTGCTTCGCCCTTACAAAAGAACTGCACGATTTCTTCCGTGACTCTTTCGAATCCCCATGCTGCGGAGTTTTGATTCGTGGATACGCCAAAGATGCTCCTGAGCGAAAAAAACTGTGTACAAAAATAGTGACCGGCACAGTAAGAAAAACAGCTTCTATCATTTTGCGTGAACTGGAAAAAGACAACGCTATGTTACATAGTACAAAGGAGGAATGATCGCATGACGATTTACAGGCAGGCACGGCCGGAAGAGCGAAATGAATATGTTGACCTTGCAAATCATACATTCGGATTTGACATTGAAGAATTATTACCAAAAGTTTACTATAAAGGTGATCATTCTGACCGTATTACAAAAGTAGCAGAAACGGAGTCCGGAAAACTGGTGGCGGAAAATGCTGTTCTTCCCCAAACTGTCCATGCATCTGGAAAGACACTGCTGGCAAATTTTCTTGGAATTATGGTTGTCGACCCGAAATATCGTGGAGAAGGTCATATGAAAGAACTGATGAAACTGCAGCTTGAAGAGATGTCTGGACAATATCACATCAGTATTCTTGGAGGGCAAAGACAGCGATATGAATATTTTGGTTATACATCCGGTGGAGTCCAATACAGATATCATATTAATATAAGCAATATTCGCCATGCACTGAAAGATACTGACAGCAACGAAATTCTTTTTTCTCCATTCTTTGAAATTGCCGGATGGGAGAAACTTCTTCCCAGGATTTTTACTTCCCGGGAAGTTTATGTAGAACGAAACCCGGATACATTGCAGTCTCTTTTTACCAGTTACCATCAACATCCTTGGGGTATTCAAAAAAATGGGACTTTGATTGGTTATCTGATCTCCTCCGAAGATCATTCAACCGTCAGTGAATTAGCTCTTTTATCCCCTCAGGATACAAAAAAAGTGATTAAGGCCTATTTTCATCAATTTCATTTAAAATCCTCTTCCTTCCTTTTTCCGGAATATGAAGTGGCTATATGTAAGGAAGTCTCCGACTTTGCGGAATACTATCAGATTCAGCCTTCCAATATGTATAATATCTTTGATTTTGCGGCAGTCCTTGATATGTTTCTTACTGTAAAATCCCGTACGTGCGGGCTTTCAGATGGTTTTTTTTCTGCAGTTATGGACCACCAGCCAATTACAATTACAGTCTGCCAAAACCACGTCCGGGTCGAAAGCCATGCGGCCAAAGACGCTGTTCACCTTAGTAAAATGGATGCCCAAAAATTGCTTTTAACTCCTTATGGGCGTTATATGGAGCTTTCCGTTCCGCTGGACTGGTTCCCTCTTCCTTTATTTTGGTACACAGTTGACTGCTTTTAGAAAGTATGTCTATCTTAAAAAGCTGCTGCATCCTTACAAAATTTCAACGGATGCAGCAGCTTTCTTCTTATTTTTTATACATCTTTTTTCAGTTCATCAATAATATTCTGTTTTTTAATCTTGCTCATGGAGTAAAGCATTGTGATGAACACGACAGCAAACACCCATAGTACGGAAATCAACATTCCACCCCAAGGCTGTCGGAAATCAACTGCTGCCCCCTGGCTTAGTACCATATACATGGCAAAGCTGATTGTAAGTGAAAGCACCACTCCATAAATGATAGACCGGAATCCGTAAATCAGACACTCGTAATTCATCATCTTCTTCATGCTTTTCATTGTCATTCCCATGGATTTCATCATGGCAAATTCTCGCTTTCTCAGCATGACATTTGTGGATATCGTATTAAACACATTAACCGCCGCAATCATCGAAATCAGGGTAATAAATCCAAAGGAAAGAATCCTGATTGCAAGAAGAATCCCTCTGTTCTGTTCATACTGCTGTGCGATATTGATCAAAGAATCTTTGTCCATTCCCCGGTCTTCCATCCGTGATGTCAGGTCTTCATAAGATTCCTTGTAATTAGAAGACTTAATCTGGTAATCCCAGATAAATCCCGAACGATTGTATCCATTATCCCCGACCAGTTCCCCAGCTTTACTCTCCGGGATAATAACCGCACAAACTTCCTGAGGGTCTGAAATCAGATCCGGCATACTCTTAACTCGCTGCGCAAGTGTAATCGTACTTGCCTGTTCCATGATTGTCTCTGGTCGTTCTTCCACACTGTCATCGTACTGGCTTTCCGGGAGAATTTGTATACTTATTTTTTTCCCATTCATGGTGTGAATCTTTCTGTACTTTTCGCTTTGTCCGTCGTAATACCGGTAGTTGTCGTAGAAAAGCACTTCTTTGTTTCCTTCTCGAAAGTATGGCGAGGCATCAATTCCCTGTGAATCTGCATATTCCTTAAACTTTTCATCCGACAAACTGATAATCATAGCATGTTCATACTGATTTTTTTCATTATATACCCGCGCCTCTTCTTCTGTCATATTATAATATGACTCCAGACCTTCTCCTGTCAGAAGATCGCTCCATTCCTCACTCAGCTCCTCTTTCGGGATTGATACGAGGCTGTACATTTCACCGTGCAGTTCAACATTCTCCACCTTTTTCCCCTGCTCCATCATCCCCAGAATTTCTTCTCTTTCTCCCTCATCCAACTCCGAATCGGAGACCCTGTATGATAATTCGTATTCCGGAGCTTCCAACATAAACGCACCTGTCATATCCATGTAACTGGAAAACAAAGTGGCCGCCGTAAAAAGAACAATACTTACAGTGAGAGAAAATACAGTAGCACGATATTTCTTGCGGTCCCGCTTATAGTTTTTATCAGCCATCATCCCTTCCACTCCGAAAAGCCTGCGGATGATCTTCGGGCTCTTAACCTCCTTTGCTCGGATTCGAACGTCTTTGTTGGCGCGAATTGCCTCAAGTGGTGTAATCCGCTTAATTCTAGCCATTGGAATCCACACGGAAATGCAGATAATGAAAAACGAAATCAACGCCGCCACAATGATTGCCTGCGGAGAAGTATGAAGCGTGATTCTCCCATTCGGATCCCCGTGAACATACTGTGCCAACGATCCGCCGATAAAATGCAGAGTCATTCCGATGCCGCCGATTCCGGAGAGAATTCCCAGTGGAATTCCAATCGCACTTACCACAATCGCTTCCTGCCACATGGATCTTCTCAACTGCCTTTTTGTCGCTCCTATGGAAGACAGCAGACCAAACTGCGTCGTCCTCTCCCTTAGGGAAATAGAAAAAGCGTTATAGATCAAGGAAACAGCACCCACTCCGATAATAATAATGAGAATTGTCAACATTCCGCTTAACATGCCTTGGAAAGACTCATTTCCCGATATTCCCATCCATTTAAGAACACTCGAATTTTCCTGTAATAATGCTTCATTGTGATGTTTTTCTATAAAAGTAAATGCCTCCTTTGGCTGTTTTAACTCCATATAAAGTTGATTGACAGCATAGGGATGATCTCCTTTTCCGATGAAAGCATCGATACCCGCGCCGTTTCTTTGTGTATCTCCCCAGTGTTCCAAAAATCCTACCACCTGAAACTGTCTTTCTTCTCTTTCCTGAAAATGTTCCGTTATCTCCCCACCTTCCTCATACTGAAGCATTGCATTAAACAAAAGCGCGTTTCCATACTCATCTATACGGTCGCCTATCGGAAAAGAAACAGTATCCCCGATGCGAATTTCCTTTCCATTCTGCTCAAGCCCACCTTGTACGATGATCTCCTGCTCATTTTCCGGGAGCCTTCCTTGTGTCAGCTTCAATGAAAGCATATCCGCGGCCTTCTCGTCAATCGTCTGAATATATAGGTACTGCCCGAAGAGATCCTCATCATTCTCCCCGATCTTAGCATACCCGACCTCAGAAATGGAAACGGAGTCTTTCACATCCTCATCATTCTGGAACAATTCGGCTTCCTCCATGGAAAGTCCTTTGGCTCCAACGTGCCATCTTCCGTCTGTCTTGACCGCATAGTCATACATATATTGCTGGAGACTGACTCCCAGTGTGACAACCGCACAGATCATAGCAGTCGCCAAGATTACTCCAATGATCGTCACAATCGTTCGGGCTTTATTTTGTTTCATTGTCTTATTTGTGATCGTTGCGAAGATACTCATTACCGGACCACCTCATCCCTTATGATCTTTCCGTCTTCTAGAGTAATGATACGGTCTGCCTGAAGAGCGATATTTTCATCATGTGTGATAACAAGCATCGTCTGGTCATAGGCACGGTTTGAGTACCGCAACAGATTCATGATCTCCTTGCTGTTCTCCGAGTCCAGATTTCCTGTCGGCTCATCCGCCAGCAAAATCGCCGGCGCATTCAAGAGAGCCCTTCCAATAGACACTCTCTGCTGCTGCCCTCCCGAAAGTTCGTTCGGCAGATGATGAAGCCGCTCTTTCATTTTCAGAATATCAATGAGCTCCTCAAATCGTTTCTCATTTACTTTTCTTCCGTCCATCAGTACCGGGAGCGTAATATTTTCTTCCACATTCAGCACTGGAATCAAATTATAAAACTGATAAATAAGTCCTACCTGTCGTCTTCGAAAGATGGCAAGGGCGTCCTCCTTCTGGGCATAAACATCTTTACCGTCCACATAGACCTTGCCGGACGTCGGGCGATCCACCCCTCCAATCAGATGCAGTAATGTAGATTTGCCGGATCCGGATGATCCGATGATAGAGACAAATTCGCCTTTTTCCACGGAAAAAGATACGCCGTTCAGTGCATGAACCTCATTTTCACCTTTTCCATACACTTTTGTCAGGTTTTCTATTTTTAGAATTTCCATCCTTCTTCCTCCTCTTCGTTTCTAAAAATAAGTATACCTGCCCCACATGACACTTCGATGACTTTTTCATAACAAATTTGTCACTTTTCCATTTTTTCTTTTCCCCCATAAAAACGAACAAGAAATCTGGCTCCCCCCTCTTTATTATTTTTTGCTGTGATAATGGCTTTTTCCTGGGTAAGAATACTTCGGGCAAGCGAAAGACCAATGCCAAAATTCTGCTGTTCCGATATTCTGCCCTTATAAAACCGTTCAAAGATATGCGGCAAATCTTTTTCATCGATTCCGTTTCCGGAATCTGTCACGGAAAGCTCTGTGTAAAGCGGGTTCTCTTCCCAGGCAATATGAATCGTTCCGCCAATCGGGGTGTGTTCCATACAATTTTTCAGGACATTACCAACCGCCTCCATCGTCCAGGACGCATCTCCATAAAAGGCCGCATCTGAAGTTCCCTTTAGAATAAGCTTCTGCTCCCGCAGTTCCATTGGGATTTCCAGAGAACGCACGACCTCTCTTATAAATGGCTCCACCTGGATCCGTTGTTTATCCAAGACCACAGCTCCCGCATCCAATTTGGAAATTTTTAGAAGCCCCAGAATCAACCATTCCATTCTTTGCAGCATCTCTGCCATTTCCCGATATATCTTCCTCTTCTGTCTTTCCTCCAGATCCTGCTTTCTAATCCGTTCCAGCATCAGATTAACGGAAGTTAGAGGCGTACGAATCTGATGGGAAATATTCGCAAGGGCATCGGCAAGAAATGTCTTTTCTTTCTTCAAATGCTCATTTTGCTCCCTCAGTCGTACTGTCATCTTGTAAATCTCATCTTTTAATATCTCAAGATCTCCCTCCTGATATTCTCCAAGTTCCAACTGATCCTCTCCGTGGAGAATCCGGTCGATCTTCTGTGTGAGCTTTTCCACATCCTCATATCTGCGCTTCATGCAGAGCAAATACAAGGCACTACACAGGATTCCTTCCGCCAACAGATAATATAGCGGATTTTTCCCTACAATCAGATACACAATACATACCGTACCGATTGTCACAAAGAATCCTGAGAGGTACCATCCAATTTCCTGATTCCGAAATAATTTCATCTACATCACTCCTCCATCTTATATCCCAGCCCCCGGACAGTCTTAATGATCTTCGGCTCCTGCGGATTATCTTCAATCTTGTCTCTGAGCCTTTTGATATAAACGGTCAGGGTATTATCATTTACATACTCCCCTGCGATATCCCAGATCTCTTCTAACAGCATAGACCGGGACATCACCATACCTCTGTGCTGGAAAAAGACGAGCAGAAGTCGATATTCCAGTGCTGAAAGAAAGATTTCCTCTCCCCGTTTTGTTACAATCCCTTTGACCGGATCGATCCGAATTTCCCGGCAGGAAAGAAAATTAGGAGTCTTGCTGTTTCTTCTGAGTACAGTCCTCATCCGTGATACCAGCTCTCTAGGCCGAAACGGCTTACTAATATAATCGTCCGCCCCCATATCAAGCCCTGTTACCACCGAAAACTCATCGTCCAGAGCTGTCAGAAATATAATGGGAATCTCATAGTGTGACTTGATCTGGGTACATGTGCTGTAGCCATTACCTTGTGCCAGTGTGATATCCAGAAGAATCAGGTCAAAATGCTGATTTCTTAAAATCTTCATTGCCTTCTCCTGTCCGTCGGCGCTCCAAACCTGAAATCCTTCTGTCTTTAAAAATTCTGTCAGATTTTCTATAATCATTCGATCGTCTTCTACCAACAAAATATTTGTTTCCTGCATCTTTCTTCCCTCCCTGTGTTGTTATTTCTGATTGTAATTAAACAGGATGGCAGAAAAAAAGTCAACTTACTAAAACTTTTTCTTGACTCTTTCAATTTCGTTTGCTATCGTAAGTAGAGAAATAAGGACTTGCCGCCGGGTAATGAAGCGTTGGATTTTGTATCGATAGGCCTTTGGAGATACAAAATGACAGCGCTTTTTTTGTCTTTTTGGACGGCAGTTCAAAGTTCAGGAGGTTTTTATGATAAAGACAACACCGTTCGTGGAATTTATCCGATACTCTTTTTTCAGTATTATGGGGATGATTGCTATTTCCTGTTATATTCTTGCAGATACGTTTTTCGTAGCGCAAGGAATCGGGACAAATGGGCTTGCGGCCCTGAATCTTGCAATTCCCGTCTATGATTTCATTCATGGAACCGGACTCATGCTCGGAATGGGAGGCGCTACAAAATTTACGATTCTGAAAAGCCAGAACAACAAAAAAGGGGCGGATCAGATTTTTACAAATACCGTGTATCTTGGTGTCTTTTTCTCCCTTTTGTTTATGGCGGGCGGGGTTTAATTTGCCGGACGGATTTCCACCATTCTCGGTGCGAATCAGAAAATCTGGCAGATGACGACCACTTATTTGAAGGTGCTGATGCTGTTTTCCCCAGCCTTTATCTTCAACGATATCATTCTCTGCTTTGTGAGAAATGACAGCAATCCGAAGCTTTCCATGATCGCCACGGTCTCTGGGAGCCTCTTTAATGTGGTGTTTGACTATATTTTCATTTTTCCTTGTGGAATGGGGATGCTTGGAGCAGTACTTGCAACCGGATTCTCCCCTGTTGTCGGACTGATCATTATGTCCCCACACTGGCTTGGAAAAAAACGCTGGTTCCATATGAAACGGCTTTTACCTGATACAGCTTCCATCCGGATGAATCTTTCCCTTGGATTTCCGTCTCTGCTTGCCCAAATCAGTTCAGCCATCGTTATGATCGTATTTAATATGATAATCCTTCGTCTGGAAGGAAATACCGTAGTTGCAGCCTATGGTATCATCGCCAATCTCTCTTTAGTGGTTCTCTCTTTTTATACCGGAATCTCCCAGGGTATTCAGCCTCTCGTAAGCGACGCCTACGGCAAGCTGGAGCAGAAACGGATCGTGCAGTTTCTCCGGTATGCTATGGGATCCATGCTTGTTCTGTCGGCTGCCATCTATCTGATCTTGTTTGTGTTTGCCGATCCAATCGCATCGGCCTTTAACAGTGAGAACAATGCCACCTTACATACGATTGCGGTAACAGGTTTAAGACTATACTTTACATCCCTAGTCTTTGCCGGATTTAATATCATCCTCTCCATGTACTTTACTTCTGTGGAAAAAGCGTTTCCAGCCCAGATCATCTCTTTCCTGCGGGGACTGATTTTGATTATTCCAATCGCCTTTCTTTTCGCAAGGCTCTGGGAGATGACAGGGGTATGGATGTCCTTTCCGGCAGCCGAATTTGTGACAGCAGTCATCGGAGCAGGGCTGTATGTGAAATATAAAAATAGAAAATGGGCATAAAACGAATCCCCAGAGTGGCAACTCTGGGGATTTTATATACTCTGATTTTTAATCATCGTCAATGTCCAGTAAAGATTTTTCATCTGGTTCCCAAGCCTGTGTAAAATCGACTTCTTTAAACAATGCAGCCAGTCCGGTGATTTGTTTTAACCGTAAAATTTCATCCCGATCCATACCTAAATGCTTGGCTATCCATGCATCAGATCGCCCTAATTCATGGAGTTCTTTGACGATATTACTCATAAGATCTACATCATGGTTTCCTCTTGCACGATTATGACGAATCGTGCTTGCCATACGTCGGTCAAGTGATTTATCTATAACGGATACCGGTAAGAGGCCCTTTTCCCGTTCATAAATATCTGGGTATTCTTTTATAATGCGGTAACGATGAAAACCATCAACAATAATGTACTGATCCTTGTCTTTGTCATAGTAACATACGATGGGCATCGTATATCCATCTTCTTTAATGCTGTCATATAACAGTTTCATTTCTGGTGATGCGACTGTATTAGGATTATAATCATTTGCAACAATTTTTTCTACTGGTACTGCTTTGATATTATAAACGGGATTTTTATTCATGATCTAATTCCTCCACACTTTTATATTTTTCTTTGAAATAATCTAGTTTTCTTTTTTGCTCTCTTGTCATTCCAAATCCCATAAAACGGCAAATATGATCATTTTTTAAAATACAGAAACACATTCTCTTCCAACTTGGAATATCTTTTGTTGATTTGATGTCATCGGTATCATCAGGAATATGATCAAGAAAGATAATCCTTGAGTTTTTAAAAATTGTATAATTGGAAACACCATTTCTTTTGATTCGATAACCATGCTCTATCAATTCTTCGATCGTCTCTTCCTCCAGTCCGCCTCCTACCGTATGCCAGAATAAAATCGATTTGTTGAACTTATTTATGTAGTTCCGGCGCAATCTGGGTGGCAGTGTCGCCAGTAAAAATTGTGTATAGGACTTCCATGTATGTCCCTTTGGTAGCGTTATATGACGATATCCTAGTGCTTTTGTTTTTGCATATATAGCAGTAAAATTGGCGCCCTGTACACGACCAACAAGTTTGACCCAGATCTGAGGATCAATCACTCTATAAAGATTCAACGCCTCTTTGGCATAATCTTGAAATGGTGAAGCCACCCGCATCTGTGAAACACTTAAACCAGCCTTATAATACAAATCATATAATTTGTTGTAGGGATAATCAAACAAATAGTAAGCATGCCATATATCTTCTACGGACCAGTCGTATAAAGGGGAACCACTGTAAACTTCTTTAAATTGCTGAGTAATCCAGCATTGATTTTTATAGCTGTGTCTTTTATTGATAAATCCACTGTACCGCTGCAAGGATTCATCTGCCCTTATTCCCAGTAAACAGATTGTCTTTTTGTTTGCATGAGATAGTCTATACCATCTGCCAAACTGTTTGGCCAGATCTTCCTGATGCATTTTATAATGATAAGTCGTCATAATATTATGTTCCAAATTAATTACATAATCATGTTTTGGCATAGGACGAATCCAGATATCTTCTTTTTTTTCATCCCATGGATACCAGTACATTTCGTAACTGCTTAAAGCAGTTCGTGTTGCCATAGGCAGACAGACCCAGTATAATTCAACAGAAGAACGCTTTTCCAACATTTGAAATGTTTCTTCCACATAAGCAGTTGTAGCGCTGTATTGTGCTTCAAAGTCTTGATGAAAAACACCTATTGTCTGCGAAGGATAGTATTGATCCCGGAAATCCAGCACGATATTTAATAATAAACCACTGTCTTTTCCACCGGAAAAGGAAATATAAATATTATCAAACTCCTGAAAAATAAAATGAAGTCGTTCCAACATTGCCTGATAGACATTTTTCTCTAAATTGACTTTTTTCATCTTTTGTTTCATCACACCTTTCCATCAGATGATATTTGATTTGATCTTGCACCAAAGGTATAATTGACTACTAAACATTATACCAGTATTTCAATTAACTATCGACAATTTCTGACAAATTATGGAAAAACAGTTCTATAATAAATGTTGGAGGATAGGAAATAGAATGAGCATCAAGGCATTTCAGATTTGTTTGCTGGAAGAAAAAACTTTGCAGCCCATGAGTTAAAAGTGAAACAAACACAATATTTTAGAATTTTAATAGTATTGGAAGTGAATATAAACGGACTGATCAGCAGAATCAAGAACCACTCAAGCACAATTTGAGTGGTTGGTGGAATCGCCGGATCGATGATACCAACCATATTGTATATTATACACAAAAAGGAATTATCTTCATTGTATCATACTGGGGCACTATGATTAAAAGGGGGCGGTATTCCGCCCTTTTAATCATAATGCCTTCACTCTCTCCTTTTTTCTCCTCGGGGAGAAAGGATTTTTCTTACTTCTTTGAATCTTCTGTTTCGTGTTTAACTTTATCGGAAGTATCCCTTTTAAAAAAATTAAAAAATAATTTTCGGTATGTGTATAGACTGGTGAGTGAATAGATGATTGTAATCGTTATACATGAGGACAAAATATCCCCAATTCCACCATCCTCTACATCCATCAATGGTACGATTAATAGAGAATCTATTGCTATCGCAATTATGGATGAAAAACCGGAAACAACGATCTGCAATAATAACCAGGAACGAATGTTAGTTGGATGGGATAACGAATGGAATAAGTCTTTTAGTTTTTTCATCAACCTTCCCCCTTTCCTAATATATAATATTTTTCTAAAAAGTTATGGTGTTAATATTGTATCAATAAAATATATTAAAATCAAGTATATACAGAAAAAAGTCAAAACTATATATAAAATGACAAATTTATTATTGAAAATAAGTTGATAATATTGTATAATTTAGAAAACAACACGAAGTATACTTGCAATAATAAGAAAGAAAGGAGGTGTTATAATGAGAAAGATTAGAAAAAGTGTTGCGGTATTATTAAGTGCTATTATGCTGATGTCAATGGTTGGTTTCAATGTTATGGCACAAGATCAAGATACGGAAACAGTAGGAAGAACAAATTTAGAAATTATTACGGATGAAAATGGAAAATTAGAGTATACTTACATGGAAAACGGGAAGCAGTATAAAGCAGTAGAATACATGGAAAATGAAGCTGTAGAATCTTATATTTATGTAATGAATTCTTCAGGAGAATATGTTCTGCAATCTCATTTTAACACGTATTATGAGTACACAGAAGAGGGATTTGTGGCTCGGAGAATTGAAAACGGAAAAGAAACTGTGGAAATATTAATCGAAGGTATTTCCAAACCATCTGGTATCTTAACCAGGTCAACACCCCCACCGCCGCCAGGAGGAGGTTATGGCTGGAAGAAAATATGCACTACCAAAGGATCAACCAAATTTTATAACAAAACATTGGCGGGTATTAAGTCAGCCCTTGCATCACTTGCAACAGGTCTTGCAAATAAAACTCATAATGTGGGAGTTATTATTGGAACAAATGTACTCACAAAATTGGCTAATAAATATTTTGCAAGAAAACTCAATTATGCATACATGACTCAAGTTTCATATTATTTTTATCCGACCGGCAAAGTAATTCCGACTAAAGTTAGGTTATACACATATGGATATGCAAAATCGAACTATACAGATCTTGTAGAATCTACGGTAAGTGAGCATACGATTGTAATAGGTGGAAATTAAATTTTAAGGGAATAAAGGTATCTAAGAAAAAGGGGCTGTCGGTTAATACCGAATTTTAACCCCTGACACGCAAGGAAGAGACAATCCCAGAGAACTCGGACTTTTTAAGACCTGAATTCTCCAGTGGACTGTCTCTTCCTTTTTTGATCTTCTTATTTCAGGGCGCAAAAACCCTTGTTCGGTTTTTTTGATGTGCTCCATCAGTTAGGCGGTTTTCTACTCTTTTTTCCCTTCATATTTCTCGATTTCATGGTGTATGAATCGGTGGTATTTATTGATGTTCCGTCCGATTGCGTACAGCATAAACTCCTTATATACTTTTTCCGCAGAACGATAGTGGA
>OAWD01000725.1_pt1 | contig 18830 bp, 18 predicted proteins | sample 1495361 | NCBI WGS metagenome assembly OAWD01 (sample SAMEA2580130, study PRJEB22360) | human gut metagenome | biome: human gut; feature: human-associated habitat; material: faeces | place: Denmark | collected 2008/2010 | reverse complement strand
CCGCCGAAATCGCGGGATTCTGTGTTGAGAAGGGGCTGATAGCCGTTGCTGTCAGGAAGTGGGATGAAGCCATTGAAATCTTTTGTGGGATGGAAATTAAAGGCGAAGAGGTAAGGCCCCTTTGAATAGAGCAGCAGTTTTGCCCAGGTGTCAATGAGCAGAAGCTCAGACGGATATTCAAGCAGCTTTGTCTCCTTGACAAAATGAATCATGGCTCTGTCAAAATCCTGGAGATAGCGGTATCGAAGGTTGGTGTCTTCTGCCAGATGCCACTGCCGGCGGGCATACTGGTAGCTCCAGCCGTTTTCCTCCCGGGGAAAATCGATCCATTCGGGATGCCCAAACTCGTTGCCCATAAAGTTCATATAGCCTTCGCCAGCGCAGGTACAGGTGATCAGCCGGATCATTTTATGTAAAGCCAAGGCGCGTTCAATAACAGGGTTCTGGTTAAAAACATTCATATCGCTGTACATATCCTGATCAGCCAGCCAGAACATGATGGTTTTATCACCGACAATGGCTTGATCGTGTGATTCAGCATAGCCAATGACCTTTTCACCCGGCCGCCGCTGTGTAAGTTCATGCCAGAGTGCGTTTAAATCCCATTTCTCGTCTCTTAAATCCTTTAATGTATGAATCCAGAAATCAGGGAGGCCCATGCCCAGCCGGTAGTCAAAGCCAAGCCCGCCCTGAGAGACGGGAAGCGCCATGCCGGGAAGTCCGCTCATATCCTCAGCGATGAGGAAACAATCCGGCTTTATTTCCTTTGCAAGGGCAGAAGCCATCTGGAGATAGGTAAGGCCGGACATATCCGTATTGGATGAAAAGTACTGATCGTATGAATTAAAGTTTACGCCAAGGCCATGGTTATGGTACAGCATAGAGGTACCACCGTCAAAACGGAAGCCGTCAAAATGGTATTCGTCCAGCCAGAATTTTATATTGGACAAGAGAAAATGGAGAACCTCGGGCTTATCGTAATTAAAAACCTTTGAACCCCAGGCAGGATGATCGCCCTCCGGGCCGGCGTGAAAAAACTGATAGTCCGTTCCATCAAATTCTCCGATACCGTCCAGAACATTGCGTGAGGCGTGGGAGTGCACTAAATCGAGGATAACCGCGATACCGAGACGGTGCGCTGTGTCAATGAGCGCCTTTAAGTCCTCGGGAGTACCAAAGCGGGAGGAAACCGCAAAGAAATTAGAAACCTGATAGCCAAAGGAGGCGTAATAAGGGTGCTCCATGATCGCCATAAGCTGGACAGCATTGTAGCCAAGTCCGGCAATATGCGGCAGCGTGTTTTGCGTAAACTCTTTGAAGGTCGAGACCTCTGGAGACTCTCCGGCGATGCCGATGTGAGCTTCATAGATGAGCGGCGGCACGGATTGATCGGGGTGAAAGGCCTTATCATGCCATTTGTAAGGCTGTTCGGGATTCCAGATCTGCCCGTCAAAAGCAAAGGTGTTTTTATCCTGTATCACACGCTTACAGTAGAGCGGTACCCGGTCAAAGGACTGATCCTTGGTTTTAATATGTACTTTAACCCGTGAGCCATGTGGCAGCGCTTTTTTTCCGGGGAGAAAGACTTCCCATCTGCCGCTGCCCAAAGGCTTTAGGGGGGTAGCGTCTCTGTCCCATCCGTTAAAATCACCAATGAGAAAAACAGACTTGGCGTTCGGAGCCCACTCACGGTATACCCACCCCTCGGCCTTTTGGTGAAAGCCGAAATAGAGGTAACCGTCTGCAAAATCAGAAAGGCTCTTTTTATTCTTTAAAAGAGCCTTTTTTTTCATATTAAACCGGTTGTTTCGCCATTCGATTGCAGATTTATAGCGTTCTAAATAGGGATCTATGTTTAAAATTTCTAAATTATCTGAAGACATTTAATCAACTCCTTAACTTGCTTTATAAATACCCTTTTGAGTAAAAAATAAAACAATTGAGAGAAGAATTATAGTCTGAAATTATGCTAAAACAGAAAGAAGCCAGCCATAGCCCTCCGCCTCCATTTGATCCTTTGGAATAAACCTGAGCGCAGCACTGTTGATGCAGTAGCGTTCACCGCCAAGGTCAGCGGGTCCGTCCTCAAAGACATGTCCTAGGTGTGCGTCGCCCGTCCGGCTGCGCACTTCTGTCCGGACCATACCGTAGCTGGTATCTTTATGCTTACGGATCGTGTCCGGATCAATGGGCTTTGAAAAAGAAGGCCATCCACATCCGGCGTCAAATTTATCAGATGAAGAAAAAAGAGGTTCGCCGGTGGTGATGTCCACATAAATTCCCGGTTCAAATTGATCCCAGTATTCGCCGGCAAAGGCGCGCTCAGTCATGCTGTTTTGTGTCACCTCATAGGCTTCGGGCGATAGCGTCTCTTTTAAGGACTGGTCGTCAGGCTTTTTATATGTATCTGGTACTTTAGCTGATTTTAGAGTATGTTGTTTCATCATAAAACCTCCTTACATGCGATGATTTGATTATACCCAATTCGACACAAAGCATGCTTAGATGAAACAATTGAGAGGCTAATGAGATATTTCTGTTGACAAACTTAAGAAATCAATAAGCAACTTGACAAAGTGAAACAAAAGAAGTAAAATAGCAAAGAAATAAATATTTCGGTAGGTGAGGCTACCACAGGGATATGGATTACTGCCGCAAACTAGTGGAGACACTACAAGATGGTCAACAGTTTATGTCGAACGCAAGGCATTGACTAATGTAATTTCACCGCCCTGTGAAGCTAAAGCTTGAACGGTGAATAGATTAAGAGACGATTTTTTGATAGGTTGTCCTCTGTCATTGCTTGGGCTTTGGCAGAGGTTTTTTTATTGCAACAGAATAAATATAAGGTCGAAAAGGCAGGTGAGAAAAATGGACGTTGGACGAGAGAAAGGCATAGGTCCCGGAAGGGCAGAGGAAGCAGTGGAGGAACCGTGCAAACAAAAGAAATGGGTTTGTTTTTCCACCTCTGGCAGCTGCCTTTACTGAGGCTTGTGTCTTAACAAAACTGATAAACAAAAATTCAGGAGGTTAAGACAATGAAAATGATTTTAAATAATGTAAAAAACAGACTGTTGGAAGCGGCCATTACAGAGCAAAACACTCTTGTAAAGACTTACAGTGCCGGAAGCTACACAGAAGAAAAGGTTGCTGAAATGCGTGAGGCCTTTGGTGAAAATAAACTGAGCCGCCATCAGAATGATTCTGTCCTGAAGCGAATTTTTGAGGCTTTTGTCAATCCCTTTACAGTTATTCTGATTGTGCTGGCATTGGTTTCATTTATTACGGATGTCGTGATGGCAGCCCCGGGAGAAAAAGATCCTGTGTTTGTGATGATTGTCGGAATCATGGTGCTGATCAGCGGATCACTGCGTTTTTTTCAGGAACAGAAATCAGACCGGGCAGCCGAACGGCTTGGCGAAATGGTCGAGACAACCGCTGCGGTCGACAGGAGTCCGGCCGGAAAAGCAGAGATCCCTCTGGATGAAATTGTGGTAGGGGATATTATCTATCTGGCGGCTGGTGATATGGTTCCAGCCGATGTCAGAATACTGAACGCGCGCGATCTTTTTATCAGCCAGTCCTCCTTGACAGGAGAGAGTGAAGCGGTTGAAAAGTATGGAAACCCGGTAAAAAATACGAAGGATGATCCGCTGTCCTGTAATAATCTGGCTTTTATGGGAACGAACGTTGTCAGCGGGTCAGCCAAAGCGCTGGTACTGGCAGTTGGCGATGATACGATTTTTGGCTCTCTGGCCAGCCAGCTGAGCCCAAAGCGTCAGGATACAAGCTTTGATAAAGGGGTTAATTCTGTTTCATGGGTTTTGATCCGCTTTATGCTGGTCATGGTTCCGCTGGTATTTTTAGCCAATGGACTGACAAAAGGCGATTGGCCTGAAGCCTTTTTATTCGCGATTTCAGTGGCAGTTGGGTTAACACCGGAAATGCTGCCGATGATCGTCTCGGCAAATCTTGCGAAAAGTGCAGTGGCCATGTCGAAGAAAAAAGTCATTGTCAAAAATCTGAGTGCTATTCAGAATTTTGGCGCCATGGATGTTTTGTGTACCGATAAAACAGGAACCCTTACGCAGGATAAGGTGGTTCTTGAGTACCCTTTAGACATTCATGGCAATGAGGACGACCGTGTCATGCGTCATGCTTTCCTGAACAGCTGGCACCAGACAGGCCTTAAAAACCTGATGGATCAGGCGGTCATTAATCATGTTGATCTGGGAACTGCCGCTGTATTAAAAGAAGAATACCGGAAAGTGGACGAAATTCCCTTTGATTTCAACCGCCGCCGTATGAGTGTGGTGGTAGCAGACGGCACTGGCAAGACCCAGATGATCACAAAAGGTGCCATTGAAGAAATGCTGAGTGTGTGCAGCTTTGCAGAGTACAAGGGTAAGGTCGAGCCCATCACCGAAGAGGTCCGGAATGAAATCCTCGAGCAGGTACGGCGTTATAATGACGCCGGCATGCGGGTTTTGGGTGTGGCGCAAAAGACAAACCCAGCACCGGTGGGGCTGTTCTCGGTCGCGGATGAATCCGACATGGTGCTGATCGGCTACCTGGCTTTTCTCGATCCGCCAAAAGAAAGCACCGAAGCGGCCCTGAAGGTTCTTAAAGAGTATGGTGTGGGTGTTAAAGTGCTGACAGGTGACAATGAAGTAGTGACAAAAGCAATCTGCCGCCAGGTCGGTATGCCGGCCCGGGAGATACTGTTAGGCTCAGATATTGAAAAAATGGACGATGACACCCTGGAAAAAGCTGTTGAGAGGACCGATATCTTTGCCAAGCTCTCTCCACTGCAAAAGGTGCGGATTGTGGAGGCATTAAAAAGTAATGGGCACACCACTGGGTTTCTGGGAGATGGAATCAATGACGCTGGTGCCATGAAGGCGGCTGACGTAGGGATTTCGGTCGATACCGCTGTGGATATCGCGCGCGAGTCCGCGGACATTATTCTGCTGGAAAAAGACCTGATGGTGTTGGAGGAAGGTGTGGTAGAGGGCCGTAAAACCTATGCCAACATCATTAAATATATTAAAATGACCGCGAGCTCAAATTTTGGCAATATGTTTTCTGTTCTGGCGGCCAGCATTTTTCTGCCCATGCTGCCTATGCTGCCTATGCAGCTTTTGGTGCTCAACCTGATTTATGACATCTCCTGCACGGCTATTCCGTGGGACAATGTCGACCCGGAATATCTGAAGGTTCCAAGAAAGTGGGAAGCCTCCTCCATTGTTAAATTTATGCTCTGGATGGGGCCTGCCAGCTCTGTGTTTGATATTACCACCTATTTGTTCCTGTTCTTCTACATTTGCCCTATGGTTTTCGGTGGCGCCTTCCATACCCTTGACCAAACGTCTCAGACCGGTTTTAATGCGCTGTTCCATGCAGGGTGGTTTGTCGAGTCCCTCTGGACTCAAACGTTGGTCATTCATATGATCCGTTCGCCAAAGCTGCCCTTTATCGGAAGTCATGCGTCCTGGCAGCTGACAGGATTAACCACCCTGGGGATTGCCGTCGGCACGCTTCTGCCCTTTACCTTTATTGGAGCAGCTCTCGACATGGTGCCGCTTCCGGTAATGTATTTTCCGTTCCTCATAGTCACAGTGCTGATGTATATGGTTCTGGTGACAATGCTGAAAAAATTTTTTGTCCGCCGCTATGGCGAACTGCTTTGAGCATACTGGAAACCTGTGCAGACGAAACGTCCCGCACAGGTTCTTTTTATATCGAGGTCACAGCGGTTGTCTCCGGGCGCGTTAAATGATAAAATGTCTGGAAACAGGCTGAAAATAAAGAATGCAACCGTTGGTTGACAAAATGTAAAAAAGGGTTGGTAGCCTGATAAACCATGCCTTTGCTAAAATAGGAAACGGAGGTGGAAAGAATGACATTTCAAGAAAGACTGTTTCAGCTTAGAAAACAAAAAGGGTTTTCACAGGAAACGCTCGCAGAGCGTATGGGCGTTTCCAGACAGGCCGTTTCTAAATGGGAATCGGGACTATCCAATCCGGATATCAATAATCTTGTTCTTCTGAGTGAAATTTTTGAGGTTTCTTTAGATGAGCTCATAAAAGGCGAGGCGCCGCAGGCTTCTGAGAAAGAGGAGACGATAAAAATTGTGGAAGTTCCCTGCAGCCAGCATTATGAATATAAAAGCCGGCATCATATTGGCGGTATTCCTCTGGTTCACATAAATGTTGGATGGCGCGGCGGACGTTTCAAGACGCATTTCAAGGCAAAGGGCATTATCGCAGTTGGAAACATTGCGACAGGACTTATCTCCATTGGCTTGATTTCAGTGGGACTTTTTTCTTTTGGGGCGTTGAGTTTTGGTCTGCTGGCGCTTGGAGGGTTAGCTCTGGGGCTTATGCTCGCCTGTGGCGGCATGGCTGCAGGGGGAATCGCAATCGGCGGCGTTGCTTTAGGAGTCTTTGCGCTCGGTGGACTGGCGGTAGGGATGTTTGCCAGCGGCGGATGTGCCATCGCTTCCCATATAGCAGTGGGCGGTTATGCAAGAGGGCATATTGCCTGTGGCGACATCGCCAGAGGCGTGCGAATTATTGAGCGGCATATCAGTGGCAGCGGCACTGTCATTGACAGTGAGATGATGATATTAGCCATCAGGCAGGAATTTATAGGAATGTGGGCGCCTTTCCGGGAGTTTCTGATAATGCTTTATGGGGGATGGTAAGGAGTTGAAAAATGAAAATATATATAGTTGATTCATTCACAGAAAAGCGGTTTTGCGGGAATCAGGCAGGCGTTGTTCTTCTCGAAAATGGAGAGGATTTCCCCAATCCTGATTTTATGCGTTTGCTGGCCGCAGAGCTGCGCTATTCTGAAACCGCTTTTGTAAAGAAACTGGAGAGAGAAGCCTTTAAATTGAGGTATTTCACACCAGCGCAGGAGGTTGAGCTCTGCGGGCACGCGACCATTGCGGCCTTTACGGTTTTGCGTGAGGAAAGCGTCATAAAAGCTGGAAGCTACAGGGCTGAGACAATGGCCGGTTCCCTTGAGATCGAAGTGTCCGATAAAGATATTTGGATGGAAATGGCCGCGCCAAGAACGATTAAAATTTTTGAGCGGAAAGAAAGCGCGGCCCTTTACGCTTCCCTGTCGCTTGACAAATCTGACGTACCCGAAACGATGGTGCCTCAGATTATAAACACAGGCCTCAGCGATATTATGCTGCCGGTAAAAAGCCAAATGGCTTTGGAAAAAGCGGTATTAAATGCTCAGGAGGTTTCTCGATTGTCTGCTGCTTATGATGTGACAGGGATACATCTTTTTTGTCTGGAGGAGGCGCTGGAAGTCACGGCCCGCTGCCGTAATTTTGCGCCAGCCTGCGGGATTGATGAGGAATCCGCCACAGGCACCTCCAATGGCGCGCTGACCTGGTATCTCAGGCGGCATGGCCTTATAAAGCCCGGTGAGATCAATTGTTTTATTCAGGGGGAGGCTATGGGAAAGCCTTCAATGATTAAGACAATTTTTGATGAGAAAGAGGAAAAGCCGCGCATCCGGGTTGGCGGCACAGCAGTCATTGTGCTTAAGGGAGCGCTTGTTTAGATTAACATAGAGTAAAAGAGATGATGTGCCGTTTTTGCCACACCATCTCTTTTTTTTTAATTTTCCTCTACTGGAAGGAGTTCAATGCTTTGAAAAATTTTGCGTGAAGCCAGAGTGATGACAATGGCAATAAGACCAGTGCCAAAAATGACTGTCCAGGGAGCACTGTCGGATATTTTAAATAGAAAACCATACAGTGCCTGCCCGATGGGCTGTGAACATACTGAAATTGCCATGATAAAAGACATCACCTTTCCAATTAGGCTTTCCGGTGTAATGATCTGCACATAAGACATCATCATAACGGTAAAAATAGAGGCCAGTGCCATGAGCGACATTCCAAAGAAGGTGATGACCGCGTAGCTGATCATTGACGGCAATCCGAGCAGAAGCACGAGGCCCATTGGAAGAACACAGAGAGCAGAACCAGCCAGAATAAGGTGTGCTTTGTCCTGGGTGAGCTTGTTTGAAATCAGGCTGACAAGAACGCCGCCGAGAAGCGCTCCGGCCATCATGATCCCTTGAGCGATACCGTAAAGCTGGCTGGAAAGGCCAAGATTGATGGTGATGACTGTAGGCATCCCGATAATGAACATAGAGGTGATAAAAAGGTTAAAGGCACAGACGACAAGCAGGGCTTTAAAAATAACGGGCTGTTGATGCAGAATAAAGCTAAGGCTGTCCCGCATATCGCCTTTGACAATGGAAAAAACAGAGCTCTCGGCTGGCCGCTTTTTATAGGGCATGTGAATAAAAATTTCCATGACTGCAGAAAGGAAGAAGCTGATGCCGCCAATAAAGATAATGGGGGTAAGACCAAAAAAACCATAGAGCATACCACCGAAAACAGGTCCTAAAAGCGAGGAGAGAGACTGTACCTGGTTGACAACAGCGTTGGATTTCATCAGGTTTTCGGGTGAGGAAAGCATGGGAATGCTGGACTGGACCGAAGGGCTGTAAAAGGACTGAATAATGGAAAGCAATACCATCATAACGCCAATCAAAACCACTGCATGATCAGGGACAAAAATAAGGCCGAAAATAATGACAATTCCTGAGGTGATAAAATCCAAAATGACCATGATGTTCCGGCGATTCACACGGTCTGCAATAATACCGCCGATAGGGGACAGCAGGGCCATCGGAATCATTGATATGGCCATGATCGAGCCAAAAACAGCCGAAGAGCCTGTAAGATTAAGCAAATAAAGCGGCAGGGCAAAGCGTAAAATCGCATTCCCGAACAATGAGATAATCTGCCCGAGAACGACCAGGGTAAAATCCCGGTTGAAAAGTTTTGAGTTGGTATTCATGGTAAAACCTCCAAAAGAATTTTAATACCGACCGATGGTATGTAAAAAGCTAAAAAATGCTGCTCCTTTAAGGAGCAGTATTAATACCACATCCCCAATGTATTAACTAAGCACTGGGTATGTGGTGATGCTTGAATTTACTCTTCAGAGTAAACGGCGTCGGCAAAGACGTCGATGGCTTTTTTAACAGCCTCATTGATAAGGTTTAATCCCTGAGAAGAAAGAAGGGTATCAAGAAACTTAATTTTTTCATAAAACTCTTCCCGCGTTTTGGTAAACAGCGCAGGCGTAATCCAGAGATTCGACAGCAGAATTAGGGTTTCTGCCAGCTCTTTCGGATATTGGGTATGAATCGAGCCGTCTGCGACCCCCTGCTCAATTAGGACTTGAATGGCGGGGGCGGTGTCCTCCATTGAGGTTTTAACCTGCATGACCAGCATCCGCGCGTTTTTTAACAGGTCGGGGACCATGTGATAAACCGCGTGGTTAAAGGGGCTTTCCAGCGATATAATCATACACTGCTGCAGGCGTTCCAAACCAGTTTTATTTGTCGGGTTCTGCGTCATTACATCCGAAAGACCCTGCTCCTTGTAAAAACGGTCAGTCACAGCATCGAGAATTTCTTCCTTGCTTTTAAAATGGTGGTAAATTGCGCCCTTGCTCAGGTCGCCGAGCGCATTGACGATATCTTGAATCGTTGTGGCTTCATAGCCTTTTTCCATAAATAATTCCCAGGAGGTGTCCAGAATACGGTTAATTGTTACCTCGGGATGTTTGTTTCTAGCCATAGCTACTTCCTTTTTAGATACATTCGGTTGGTATGTAAAGATGATACCATCACATTTTTTTATTGTCAAGCTAATCGTTATAATTTAAGCATTCTTCATAAGGGCGTCAATATTTCCAGATGTAATGTCTGTCAGGTGTCTCTGAACTTTCTCGGCAGGCCAGTCCCACCAGCTTATTTTAAGCAGTTTATCAATTGTCTTTTCATCAAAGCGTTTTTTTAACGGTTTAGCTGCAACACCGCCGACAATGGTGAAGGGCTCTACATCCTTTGCGACAACGGCTCTGGAACCTACGATGGCGCCATGTCCGATATGGACGCCGGGAAGAATGATGGCCTCATAGCCGATCCATACATCACTTCCGACAACGGTGTCGCCTTTGTTTTCCCAGCTATCCTGAATTTGAAGTGGCATGTCCCAATCATCGGAAAAGAGAGGGAAAACAAAGGTGGATAACGAGTCCATCGCGTGATTGGCGCCGTTCATAATAAATTTTGCTCCACAGGCGATGGACCCGTATTTTCCGATAATTAAGCGGTCATGATTGATGGGATAGTGGTAGAGAACATTATTCTTTTCAAAATTGCGGGGATCATTGACAAAGTCGTTATAAACGGTAAAGTCCCCGACTTTAATTGCGGGGTCTGTTATGGCGTTTTTGAGATAAATACTGTTTATATCACCCTTTCGGGGATACATTTTATTTGCATTTGGCATTCTGTTTCCTCCTTAAGTCTTTTAATGATTATACCACAGGATATAAAATTCAACCGAAGTGTAAAACGTAAAAAGGCTTTTCTTTTTCCGAAAAAGGTGGTAATATTAAAGACCCTGATTACGAGATTGGAGGACGGTGAATGATTGAGAAAATACTTTTTACGGATCGGCTGGTCCTCAGACGTTCAGAGACAGTACTCTCTGGAATGGTAACCGAGTATTTTATACGAAATGCCGATTTTCTGAAAGCCTGGGATGCGGCGCATGACTCAGCGTTTTATACAGAAGCTTACCAGAAAAAAGTTTTGGAACAGGATAAAAAAAATTTTTTTCAGGGGCAGAGTTTAAGGTATTGGCTGATGCCTGAAAATGAAAACGTGGTTATTGATAACATTTCTTTTAACAATATCGTTATGGGACCATTTTGCTCATGCTTTCTCGGTTACCGGTTGGATGAAAAAAGGCAGGGCAGAGGGCTTATGACAGAAGCCCTGAGGAAAGGGATTGAAACAGCCTTTGGACCGCTGGGACTTCACCGAATTGAAGCCAATATTATTCCCAGAAACAGAGCGTCTCTGCGGGTAGCCGAAAAACTTCATTTCAGGAATGAAGGCTTATCCTCAAAATATTTAAAAATTAACGGTGTATGGGAGGACCACATTCACATGGTTTTATTGAACGAGGAAATGGAATGAACATGATTTTAGAAACAGAACGATTATCACTTAGAGAAATGAATGACGATGACTTTGCAGACCTCTGTGAGATGCTTCAGGACCCAGTTGTTATGACTGCCTATGAACATGCTTTTGAGGATGAAGAAACAAGACAGTGGCTGGAGAATCAAAAAAGACGCTACCGTGAAGATGGTTTTGGTTTGTGGGCCGTGCTGCTCAAAGAAACCGGAGAAATGATCGGGCAGTGTGGCCTGACCCGGCAGTGTGTGGGCGAAAACTGTGTTTTAGAGATTGGCTATCTGCTTAAAAAGGATTTCTGGCATGAAGGTTATGCAACCGAAGCAGCCACTGCCTGTAAACAGTATGCCTTTGAGGTTTTAGAAGCTGAGGAGGTCTTTTCCATTATACGGGATACGAACACCGCCTCACAGGCCGTAGCAAAACGTAACGGAATGACGTTGAAGGGAGAAATACTCAAGCACTATTATGAAATGGATATGCCCCATTTACTTTATTCAGCAGTGAGAAAATAAAAAACTCCCCTTTTGGGGAGAGGTCAGCATTTAAGATTCTTTATCAAGGGCAATCCGGTGCTTTTCATAGGTTTTTATCATATCCAGCACATAGATTTGTTCCTCTGGGCGGAGATCAACCAGAATTTCATGAATCTGTGTTAAAATCTCATTGGCATTCCACTCGGGGAGCGGATAGGCCATCGGGCCCTCCTCGCGGAGCAACCACTCTTTGCTGATTTCCAGTGTTTTACAGATTGTATCGACATAAGAGACTCGCGGATGCTCTGTTTTGTCGCGTTCGATATCTGTAATAACCGTACGTGAGGTGCCTATTGCTTCAGCCAGTTTATCCTGAGAAAATCCTTTTGCTTTGCGCGCTTCTTTCAACCGTTCTCCGATACTCAATAGTCAACCCCCTTTTATAGTATTTGTTTTTTAATTTACCATACTTGAGACCCGCTGTCAATCAGTGAATTAGGGATATAAACTCCTCTGTTACCAGTGTTTTAAATACTTAGTTGACATTCAGAGTGAATTAATATAAAATGAATTTAATAAACGAAAAAGAATATAAAATACATATACTTAGACCTGATGAATGGAGGAGATTCCAGTGAGTAAAGAAAATGCGGTTGTTGAGGAAATTCTCGAGCATTTGAGTCAGGCCACACCTGAATTTCAAAAGGAAATTCTTTCGGTGGTAACAGAGCTAAAGGCGACCTCGGATCCCGATGATACAGCTTCTAAGGAAAGAAAGGAGCACAGGCAATGAAGGAACTTGACCACAAAGCCATTGGTTTGAGAATCCGAAAACAGCGGATACTTCTAAAAATGAGCCGTGAAGAGCTGGCGCAGAAAATAGGAGTTTCCACTACATTTTTGACAGATATAGAGTTGGGAACAAAAGGATTTTCACTTAAGAGTCTGAACCGTTTTTCTCAGGTACTCAAAATGTCGGCAGATGCTATTTTATATGGACCAGAAAATTCTGGTAAAACGACGGGTTTGCTGGATGCAATGGCTCAGTGCCCTGAGGAGATAGTCCACTGCGCAGAAGAGATAATTCTGCTTTTCCTTTTGAGCCACCAACGCGAACAATAAATTAAGCAGCATGATAATAAAAGCAAACAGGGACCCTTTGGCAAAGGCCTCTGTTTGCTTTTATTTTAGGTCAATATTCTATTTTCTGAGGTGCAATGCCGGCCAGGTCAGATTCATCTAAATAAATTGAGACTTCGCCACATTTTGGGCAGACCGCAGCCTTTGGCTTTCCGATCGTTTCGCCAAATGTACCCTCTTTTGTAACTTTTAAGCCATTACCTGAGCTGTCAATTTTAATGTCAAAGCTTTCGCTCATTTCATATTGACAATGTGGACAAATTCGCATTTGTTACACCTCCAATTATATTATATGGTCTTATTATATCACATTGTATGAAATTGGTGAAGCTATTTAAGTATGTTTGTAAAAGACTATGCTCTGAATTTGGGATTGACTTTTTCTAAAAGATGGTCTATACTGATACTAGTCTCGATTATACTAGTTGTCGAAGGAGAAGTGATGTCGACAGTAAATTTATTAATTCTGGGTGTTTTAATGGAACAGCCCATGAACGCTTATGAAATGCAAAAAGTTATGGACAGCCGCTATATCAAACGGTGGACTAAGATCAGCACCCCCTCTATTTATCGAAATCTTGTGACACTCTGCGAACGGGGATATATTGATGGAGAGGTGGTTAAAGAAGGGGAAATGCCGCAAAAAACCATCTACACCATAAACGAAAAAGGAAAGGCCTGCTTTTTCGATTTGATGGAGAAATGTATTGATAAGCCCGAAACGGTCTATCTGCCTTTTACGGCATTTATTGCGAATATTGAAAAGCTTGATGATGCGACTGGAAAAGCAATGCTTGATCAATTATATCAGACTTTTTTTGACAAAGCGCATCGGCTTGAAACAGTGGCAAAGGGACCTTTGGTATATCAGGGAACTTCGGTCATTGATTTGAACCGGAGAATGTACCTGCTGTTTTGTGATTGGATTAAAGAATTTAAAGAGAATTATTACGGATGACTGGCATTACCGTTTATCCGTTTGTTTTTAACTTTATAGTATATTCGATAGTAGTATAAAAGAGATTATTCCGCCTCTAATGCGGTTTTATTTTAAGTTTAATAGTATCGTTGATACTAGTATCAAGTAGATGAAAGAAGGATTTATTTTAATGAAAAAAACAGATAATACATCAACTACATTGATTTTGATCGGTGTAATGGTCAGCCTTTTGCTGGCAGCCCTTGACTCGACAGTTGTCAGTACTGCGATGAAGCCTATTATCGAGGATTTAGGCGGTATGGCTTATTATGCATGGCCTTTTACAGCCTACATGCTTTGCTCAACAATGGCGACATTAATCTGTGGCGGTATTGCGGATATTTATGGTCATAAGCCACTTTTTATGAGTGGAATCATTGCTTTTAGCCTGTTTTCAATGCTTTGCGGAATATCTCAGAATATTTTTCAACTCATTGCGTTCAGAGGTCTCCAGGGGATTGGTGGAGGTTTAATTGCAGCGAGTGTATTTACTGTGATTGCGGATGTATTTCCACCACAAAAAAGAGGGAAATATATGGGGATCGTTTCATCAATGTATGGACTGGCCAGCGTCATAGGACCTCTGTCTGGAGGGTTCTTTTCAGATCATTTAGGCTGGCGGTGGATTTTTTATATGAATTTGCCCATTGGTATTGCAGCCGCTGTACTGATTGGCATAGCGCTTCCAGGAATTAAAAACAACCGTAAAAGCTTGGATGTTTTGGGAATTTTTCTGTTAGCTATGGGTGTGATTCCTCTGCTGTTGGTTTTGAGTCTGGCAGGTAAGGAAATTGGCTGGTTTTCTCTTCACATGAATCTGGCACTTTTGTTCTCGGTACTGGTACTGATCGGATTTGGATTTCATGAGAAAAGGGCTATGAACCCCATTATACCGCTGTCATTTTTGACTAACAGGGCCATCAGCTTTTCTTTTGCGACCGCCTTTTTAGCTCAGTTTGTTATGCTTGCCGCCATCGTTTATCTGCCCTATTATGCCCAGGGCGTTATGGGAATTTCAGCAACGGCATCGGGCATTACGACCATTCCCATGATGCTGGCTCTGTTGATTGCCAGTAATTTTACTGGCAGAATGATTTCGAAATACGGAAAAGCGCCAAGATTGTCAGTTGTATCTTTTGTCATTCTTTTGCTTGGTGCGTTTCTGCTTTCGCACATTGGGGCAGGCACGCCTTACGTGTTGATAGTTACGTATATGTCGATCCTGGGTTTTGGCATTGGCATGAGCATGCCCATCGCGAATGTCAACGCTCAAAATGCCTGCCCTCCGCCCCAGATAGGAACGGTGACTTCGTCAGTGCTGTTTTTTAGAAATATTGGCGGGACAGTGGGATCTTCGATGTGCGGGGCAGTCATGAACGAAGGACTGACAAAGGGAATGTCAAATCTGGATGTGGGCAGCCTTCCGGATACAGTCACGGCGCTCCTGAAAAATCCTCAGGTTATTATTAACGCAGATGCGGTCGACCAGATTCGCACAGGTATACCGGCAATCCTTGTCGATGGTTTTAATACGCTGCTGGGGCAGGCTAAAGAAGTCATTGCGATGTCGGTAGATCATGTTTTCCTGATCTGTGTGGCAGCAGGTATTCTGGGCATTGTAGCCTCGTGTCTTATGAAGGAAGCGCCTTTGCTTTGGAAAACAAAGCCATAAAAAGAGCAGCCGCTTTTAATGCGGCTGCTCTTTTTGATGTTGATATTGGCCGACAGCTGTCACGTATGAGGACCAGGTGGCATGTGGACACCGCACTCTGTGCCTGTTTTCAGAACTTCGTAATAACCGTCAATCCATTCAGACAGGCCTTGAAGCATATGGTTTTTAATCATGTTTTGAGTGTTCGGATTTTTAAACATTTTCTGCATGGCCAGGGAGATGATGGGAAGAGGAAGTATAAACAATGGCGCAGAAAAGATATTTTTAAGATCAGCCTAAGAGAAGCACATATCTGAACCCTTTTTCTGTAAGCTTTAATCATCCGGCCTATCCTCTTTGGTGAATGGGCAAAACGGTCATAGGTGCCGACCTCTAAGATAGCGCCTGCATTGACAGACTGTAGATATTCCGCTGGTGCAAAAAAGGGTTGGAGCTCTGACTCAATGACCCAGTGGTTCTGCATAAAAATTAAGAGAACGTCTCCTTTTTTATCTTTTAATTCTGGAATAATGGCTGGTAGCTGGAAGCGGTTGACAGTAACAAAGATCAGGTCATAATTGTCTTTGAGCCCGGTAACGATTTGGGGATGTAGTGGAAACGCTTCAGTATTTCCAGTTTTTCACATTTATCGATAAGCATGAGATCATAGCCTTTTTTGAGCTTCTCTGATACGTTGAGAGCGGAACAAGACATCGACTTGTTGCAGGCTGGATAAAAGCCAGCTGTATACCAGACCGATGGTTCCGGCGCCGTCGATAAGTCTTTTCATTGTTTAACAACCTTTTTGTGCTTTGATTATTACATTTTACCACAGGGGCTTTAAGAAAAACGAAATACCTGTATTACAAAAGTTTGACGATAAAAAATGGGGAGAGCGAAATATGATTTTAGAGGATGCTCTGGCGCATATACACCCAATATTCACGCATTTTGGGAAAAGCAGCTTAAATATTGTTTAATCTTTACATATTTATACAGTTTTTCGCTTGTCGTAAAGAAAGGAAGGTGATATAATCTTATACAGGTGGTGCAGTATTCTAGTCGGCACTGTTGATCACCAGGGCGGGCCTAAAAATCCGTCGAAGGGCATATCGATGAAGTCCCTTGTGAATGCTTTTGACGCCCAGTTGGGGGTGTTCACCGGGGGTTAAGGAAGATGGGGCAACCTGCAATGGCATGTGGGCTTCTGACCCTGCTTCCGTGGAGACCTGTCTAATGATAGGGAAAACCTGTGAATGTGTTTCATTCTGTAGTGGAATGGAGTACTGAAACAGTGTAGCCTGCCTTGAGTGGCTTAGGTGGATGGGCTGACAGTTTTATAATTTCCAGGGCCCGGAGAGTATAAAATATTGCGTTCGAAACCTAATCTGCAAAAGAGGCTAAGGATCAATGGGTGTTGTCGAGGAAAACTCCTAGACTGCTCGCAAGAGGTATAGTGGGGATTATAGTGCACACTTAGTGGTAATTCAGTCCTGCATCCGGTGACGCTGCAGACTACATGTAAAGGGAAACCGCTTTGACGGCGACGTCTTAGTCATGTTTTGGGAAATCCTACTGAACCTATGTCGCAAAGTTTACTCATTATGCTACCACCCCATGAAAGAATGTGAAGGAATTATGCGTCGCATAATTCCTTTCTTTTTAGTTTAAAACTGGAGAATTGATGAAAACAAACAAGAAAAATTTGTCTAAAAAGGAATTAAAAGAGCGCAAGCACCGCCATTGGGTGATTGGAGTTTCCATTGGAACCTTCTTTTCGACCATGCTGGTCACTTATATTTCAGATACGCTTTTAGCCCATACGGGTCTTCTGATTTCTTTCCTTATTTTATTTGCCATTATTGCTTTTGGGATACTGGCGGATATTGTGGGTGTGGCCGTGACAGCGGTTAATATTGAGCCTTTTAATGCCATGGCCGCCAAAAAGCTAAAGGGTGCTAAGACAGCGGTCTCTTTGGTCAGAAATGCTCCGCGGGTGTCAAATGTCTGTAATGATGTTATCGGGGATATCTGCGGCATTGTCAGTGGCGCTACGGGCGTCAGCATTGCCACACAGCTTCTGCGCTTTTATCCGCTCTTTAACGCGGTTGTTTTGAGTCTGGTAATGAGCGGGTGCATTGCCTGCCTGACGGTTGGCGGCAAGGCTCTTGGCAAGGACCTGGCAATGAAGAACAGTACCTCGATTATCCACGGCTTTTCAGTGCCTGTGGCAACCGTTAAGATTTTATTCAAGGGCTGTGAATAACAGCCCGGTTTTGATGGACTTATTATGCCGGCAGACCGGTATCATTTTATAAATAGAAAGTAGAATGTATGAAAAAAGAACGATTTGATAAATATCTCGTTGATCACGGCTTTTTTGATTCTCGGGAAAAAGCTAAAAAAGCCATTATGGCCGGGCTGGTTATGGTGGGCGGCCAAGTCAAGGATAAAGCAGGGGATCAGCTGGCGGTGGACTTAGACCCATCCGTTATCGAGATCAAGGGCAATCCCATCCCTTATGTGAGCCGGGGAGGACTCAAGCTGGAAAAAGGACTTTCGGTTTTTCCGTTTCCGGTACAGGATGGTATTTTCCTTGATATCGGTGCATCGACCGGGGGCTTTACAGACTGTCTGCTGCAAAATGGCGCCGCAAAAGTATACTCGGTGGATGTAGGATATGGCGTCTCCGAGGAAATGAACGGGTAGTGTCCATGGAACGCACGAATTTTAGAAATCTGGAAAAAGGCGCGATCCCGGATAGTGTGGACGGAACGGTTATGGATGTCTCCTTTATTTCAATCACAAAGCTTCTGGACGCGATCCGCTTGTTTTTAAAGGATGGTGGAAAGGGTATCTGGCTTATTAAGCCCCAGTTTGAAGCAGGGCGCGATAAGGTGGGTAAGAAGGGTGTTGTCCGGGATAAAAAGATCCATCAGGAGGTACTGGACAGGACACTTACACAGATTATGGAAAAGCATTTTAAGGTTTTGGGGTTAGATTATTCACCTATACAGGGGCCTAAGGGGAATATTGAATTTCTCTGCTTTGTCGAGAAATTGACAGAATCTGAGACTGCCGGGCTTGAAAACCGTGAACAATTGATTGAGCAGGTAGTCAATACAGCCCACAGCGCCTATAGCAAGAAAGATGGGGAAAGCAATGATGAATGAAGTTGGCATCTATCTCAATTGTGATAAAAGCGATAGTGTGGAAATGGCTGCTAAGTGTATCCGCTACCTAAGAAGGCGTGGAATACAGGTCGCTCTGCTCAATCATCAGATGGAGCCGGATGGAGATCCTGGGGTGAGCATCTATTCCAAGGATGAATTTTACAAGAAGCCGGACTGCATCGTGGTATTGGGCGGAGACGGAACACTGCTGTCTGTTGCCAGGGCATCCTGCATTTACGACATGCCCCTTTTCGGCATTAACCTTGGAAAGCTGGGCTTTTTGACAGAAGGAGAGGCTTCCAACTATGAGCATC
>OAWD01000712.1_pt1 | contig 19273 bp, 17 predicted proteins | sample 1495361 | NCBI WGS metagenome assembly OAWD01 (sample SAMEA2580130, study PRJEB22360) | human gut metagenome | biome: human gut; feature: human-associated habitat; material: faeces | place: Denmark | collected 2008/2010 | reverse complement strand
GTTCGCTACCTCATCCGAGCGAAATAGCATCCAAAACGCCTTGGCTTTCCAGTCTATCCGGAACTGGTTGAAGCTGTAGGCAGCCGAGTGCCCGATTACCGGGGCGGTTCCTGCGTGGCATCCAACCCGGCCACTCCGTGGGCGAGACAGTGGCCAACACGCTCAAAAGCCACAACCACACACAACCCGCATACACATTCGTTTCCCGGCCAGCTCGGTTAGACAAAGAAAATAACACATGCCTTTGCGCTACAGGTGAAGAAGCACTAGATATATTCTGTTCCGGTCAACATATAAAAAAAGGTTGCAAATATATCACAAAAAGTATTATTTTCATATGAAATTGCTACGCCGTGATAGGAGGGTGAGATGCGTGTTTTTTTATCCCATAGTAATAATGATAGAAAAGGATATGTAGAATATGTTGCCAACAACCTCAGTTCTGATGAAGTGATAATTGATACACGTTCATTTATTCCCGGACGATCATCTTCTGATGAAATGACTAGACTTGTTGAAGAATGTGATATTTTTGTTTTATTTATATCTTCTAGTTCATTAGAGAATAAAAATGTTAAGTATGAAATAAGTCAATATAAAAAATCGTTTTTTAACGATAATAAAAAATTTATTCCTTTAATAATAGAAGATGGGATTAAATATGATGATTGCAGAATTCCTAAATGGATGCGAGATTATAACCTTAAAAGAGTTTTTAGACCTAAAAAAGCTGTCGCATGCATTGATGAAGTTATAAGACTGATGACGTGGAAAAAATATGAATTTATTAAACGAAAGGATTCTATATTTATAGGAAGAAATGAATATGTTGAGAAATTTGAACGTCGATTCAATGATCGGACTCTTGGCAGAGCAATATGCTATTGTGTTTCCGGCCTTGAGGCTATCGGCAGGACATCTTTCTTGGCATATTGCCTAAAAAAAGTAGGAAAGATCAGGAAAGAATATACTTTTCAAGGTTTTACTCTTAGTTCTACAGAGAGCATAGAAGATTTTATATTTAAACTCGATGAACTGGGTGTAGCTACGCCTGCGGTGATAGAAAATTTATCGACTAAAACGGTCGACGAAAAAATTCAAATTGCGTCTAGACAGTTAAACAACTTCATTGAAAATGACGAAGTAGCACATATCGTTGATAACGGTTGTATCATAACAAGCAAGGGTAATATAGCTGAATGGTTTAAAAAAATGTTAGAAAATATAGAAGGCTCTAATGTAGGAGTCAAGCTCGCAATTTCTTCAAAATACAAATGCTACGATCTTCCTTCTCCAAAAATTTGGAATATTTCTATTCCTGAACTCTCTCCTTTGGAGAGACAGTGGCTTTTGGAGGCCTACATTAATCTTTTTGGTGTCTCTCTTACAGATGCAGAGTTCGAGACTTGCCTAAACTGGCTTCAAGGGTACCCTCAACAGGTCTTAGTTTTAGCCCAGGGATTGTCAGAACAAGGTTTTAATACAGTAAGAAAAAAATCAAATGAGATTGTTTGGTTTAATATGAGCAAGATAGACGGAGTATTAGCAAAATACTCCGACGATGACAGAAAAATGTCTTTTATTGCAACCCTTGCAAAGCCTGAATTGGTAAAAGTTAGTGACATCCTATATTCATTTGGAAATGATAATTTTTATAAAGATTTAATAGCAGATTTACTTTTACTATCAGTATGTGTGTCGGATGGTGTCTCAAACGAATATATCAGAATGAATGATACAGTACGAGATTATCTAAACAGAAAAAGGTTTAAAATTAACGATGATGCTTTTAGTAAGCTTAAAGAGAAAACTATATCAGATTTTATAGAAGATAAACATGGTATCCCTGATTCTTCTGAGTTGTATTTTTATATGAATGAAGCTATATTGGAGAAAAAATATATTGATAATAGATATATATTTCCTTCGCACTTTTCGAAGTGTATGCAAGACATATACAATAAACGAGATAATGACAATGAGGTCATTAGGATAGCTGAATATTTAATATCAAAAAAGAACTATATCGATATCAATATTTTGAAATCAGCATATTACTACTTATGTTTAGCTCTAGCCAGAAAGAGAGATAGACAAGTTATACAAAAATCTATTCATTTAGATACGGCAGATAAACATTTTGTTCGTGGATTCTACTACAGAAAGGTACGTCATTGGCTTGAGGCAATTAAAGAACTCAATGAAGCAATATCTTGTAACAGGAAACATAGGAGAGCAAAAAGGGAACTTGTTATAGCCTATCTTAGGCTTTATGAACACGATAAAGCATTTCGTCTTGCAAAAGAATCATATGATGATGACCCGTCAAATATTTATTTTGCTCAAGCATATTTCAGATGTTTACTTTCAAAGTATATAAATGATAGGAACATGGAAACTGAAGAGATTATGATTAATATTATTAATGTAACTGTTGCTGGTGACGACGAAAGAGACCAAAGCATGTTTGCATGTATGAAAGCAGAATATGAGTTCTATATAAAAAATAACTCAAACAATGCTTACGATATACTTAACAAGTGTATTGATAATTATCCTAAAAATATACATACATTATTCACTAAATTTAACATTGCAGAAAGAGATAATAATATTGTCGAAATGAATCAAGTGCAAAAAATCATTAAAGATAAAATTAAAGATTTAGAACAATATGAGGATGTGCTTATCAGAAATGATATTCTTATTCTTGCACATAGTGGAATGCAACGCAAAGCTGTAGAGGAAATAGAAAACCTTCCATATGATTATTCAGAATCATACAGAGACAAACTGAGAGAGGCTGTCACCAGAGTCGTACGATAGCGTGTGAGCTCTGCTTACCCTTTCCTTTATTTAAGATGTCAATAAAACTAATCCGGCCTAAAATTAGATATCTCTATACAAAGTTAAGCCAATATTTTGATCTAGAGCGCAAAGCAGTATAGTGCTTCATGGTCTGCCACGCTACTAATAAAATTGATGGTTGGAGAAATACAAGTGCTGTTTTCTATGTCTCTCGTGTCACTCTCATTGCGGAAGGAATCCGTCCGGTAAATCGCGTAGTTCGCTATCTCATCCGGGCGAGGCCACTTGCCAAATCTCCCGAACCTTCTTATTTTAAAAAATAAGAGGGACGGCAAGTGTTGCTAATACCTGCCGCTCCAGTGCGAGGGAGCTTTTTGGGGATTCCCCTAAGTAGAAACTTGGTATTTTCCACTGCACGGCCCCTAACAGTCTGCCACTGTTAGGGGCTTGCTTTATCCAATGGGCTGGTTCTTGCTCAGGAACTCGTCCCTCAACTCGCGAACAGCCGAACAAGGGCAGTCCAAACAGCGGCCTTTGCTAGCATACGGAATCCGTACATGGTGACATGGAACCTCCTTGTAGTCCCCCGCTGGTGACTGAGTAGGGAAGTCCCGTCCCGGAAAGTACACAGGTACGCCTCCTATGGCAAGGCTTCCAAGCCTGGCTGTGCCGAAGGATTATTTTCGTTTTTCATATAAAAAATACATAAGTACATATTTATATGAATATGTACTTATGTATTGACATATTGCCTAAGCATACCGAGAATATTCTCTAAAATTTTGTTTATATTTTAAGCTGTTATTCTTTCAATGCCAGTGTATCCGGAACTGGCTGCACTTGTGGGTTCACGAGTGCCCGATTATCGGGGCATCTTTTTGCGAGGTCTGGGTTCTCAAACAAGTACGCACTATGGAACCGTGACACATTCCAGCGTGGCGCTTGGCCAGCTTCAGGGTGATGGTATTCGGGAGATTTCGGCCTCTTTCTATACAGGGGGGCAACACGGAATAGGAAGTGCTTCGGGGGGATTCGGTGTCATAGGAGGCCAAAACTATGACTGGAAATACGGAGGGTCTGGGAATCATTATTGGGGAGGAATAGACTTTTATGCCTCTCGTGTTACGCCGGTTGTTGGTGAAGTCCGCCCGGTGAACCGCGCAGTTCGCTACTTCATCCGGGCCAAGTGACTTGCCAAATCTCTTCGAACTCCTTATTCTTCAAAACAGAAAGGGCCAGAGTGCGACAACACTCTGACCCCCGGCATGGGATGGTTCTTTAAGGGCCTCCCCTCCGGTAAAAGGGTTACCCCAATTTACCCGATGGAGACCCCCAACGGTGTTCGCAGCACTGTCGGGGGTCGCTTCATTCCATCGGGTTTGCTTTTAGCTCAGGATGTTACCATGAGCCAGCTTGCCAGACGGGAGAACGCGCCCCACAGGGCCGCTTTCGTCACCAGCCTGAGCAGATGGTACATCCGCCGTTTGCTTGGCAACTTGCCTCCTTTCCATCCCTGCCTGCGGAGAGGAGGCCCCGTATTGCCCCTTGCGGGACTTCGGCACCCTACGGACATATCCCCCAGAAATCAAGGTACAGCAAGCTCTTTCTGTCTCCCTGTCAGTGTATCCGGAACTGACCTCACTTGTGGGTTCGCGGGTGCCGGATTACCGGGGAATTTTCCTGCGAGGCCACGGTTCACAGGTGTCCACCCACTACGGTACCGTGACCCACACCAGCGCAGGTCTGGGGGAACTTCAGGGGGACGCCATACGCAACATATCCGGAACCTTTGGCGGCCATATCGTTGGCTGGAGGGGAGGATGGGGGAACGGCCCATTTTACTCCTGGAAAGCAAACGACCGTGCCGCTTCCGGCGGTGAGTGGGGATCAGGCACGTCGTGGGGGCTTGATGCTTCACGAGTTGTCCCCGTCGCCGATGAAAATCGTCCGGTCAATCGAAGCGTGATCTACTTGGTTCGCGCAAAATAATACAGCTTATTCATTGAATTATACGTCTTAATATTGCACGTTACCCGCAGGAATGGAAAACGACCTGTGCTCATCAGGAGCGTAGGTCGTTTTTTCAATTTCAATCACTTTGCACGAATCAAAAAAATTACGGCCTTGTTGATGGGACGGATTTCCGAACTGGTTGGGGTTACGCGAGAAGCATTGAAATAGGCTGAAAAATCAAAATCATGTCCACCGCCATCTCTTATTTCGGTGTTTAACCGATTTCTCCGCACAAAATAATATGCTCCATTTTGAGTAGTAGCAGGAAAATGGCTCCATGAACTCATTGCCCATTCGTTGACTCCCCAGATTTCTCTGATGGAGTCCCCTTGGAGTTCTCCCAAATCCGCACTGGCGTGGGTCACTGTCCCGTAGTGCGTGCTCGTCTGGGAGCCATGGCCACGCAGGAACACGCCCTGGTAATTCGGGACGTTCCCTCCGACAACCCCGACCAGTTCCGGATACACTGACAGGAAGACAGAAAGGGCTTGCTGTACCTTGATTTCCAAGGAATATGTCCGTAGGGTGACGAAGTTCCGCAAGGGACAAAACGGGGCCTCCTCTCCGCAGACAGGCAGGGATGGAAAGGAGGCAAGCTGCCAAAACGACGGATGTACCATCTGCTCAGGCTGGTGACGAAAGCGGCCCTGTGGGGCGCGTTCTCCCGTCTGGCAAGCTGGCTCATGGGTAAAATCCTGAGCTAGAAGGCAAGCCCGATGGAATGAAGCGACCCCCAACAGTGTTTGCCGCACCGTTGGGGGTCTCCATCGGGTAAATTGGGACAACCCTTTTACCGGAAGGGAGGCCCTTGAAGAACCATCCCGTGCCGGGGGTCAGAGTGTAACCAGCACTCTGGCCCTTTCTGTTTTGAAGATAAGGAGTTCGAAGAGATTTGGCAAGTCACCTGGCCCGGATGAGGTAACAAACTGCCCGGTTCACCGGGCGGACTTCACCAACAACCGGAGTTGAGCGAGACGCATAAAAGTTCATTTCACCTGATGGCGCCTTACCCGCGTCATTCATCCATTGATTCCGCCCTTCGTTCCAAAAGGCCAGTGAACCGGACTGCCCCACTTCTCCATCGCGGCTTCGGGGCAGATAGGAAAGCTCTCCCCATATTTCTCGTATTCCATCCCCTTGCAGCTCGCCTACCCCCCGCGCTCCAATGTCCTACCGCGCCATAGTGATAGCTTGTCTGTCCTCCGTATCCCCGGAGGAACACTCCCTGATAATTCGGGACGTCCAACTTTTTTCCACATCAAAAACAATGCCGAACATACTCTTAATAAAAAATATTTCGTTCAGAGTAGAGAGTCGTAAAATAGTTACGCGATCATGCTCCATTTCGACTACCCATTTTATGGGCTTTGGTGTCGTCCACCTCATCCTGCCAGCCATTACGCGTGCCTTCTACGCAGTCTATACGGCGGGAATAGGGTTTGATGTCCAAGAGAGGAGTACCGTCCAGTACGTCGATAGCCTCAATATGGAGTACGTTATCTTCTCGTGACAGTAGCTGTACGATGCTCATGCCGATGGGATTGGGGCGCCCGGGAACGCGGGTGGAGAACAGGCCCCGTTTTGTCTTCTGGATGAAAGGCGCGATCATCATAGGGGAGGGCTCTGCTCTATGGCAGTGATAGAGCAGATAGATGTGCGAATAGCCTTCAAGATCGTTGAGGCCCTCAGTGTATTCCGGAAAAATTTCCACTGTGCCGAGACAGCCTTCAGCGTAGCAGGGCTGAATGGGGCTCTTTGCAGGATCGGTGTGCTCGCTGCGTATGATGCCGATGGGACGGTAATGAAATTCCTCAAGCATGGTTCCCTCCGATGTTTTGGGAGGCAAGGGAGGCTCTTTCGGGGAAAAGAGCCTCTCGGAAAATATGTTATTCAAGCCTGTTGACCATATACCCGGCACTTTGCAAAAGTTCTAGCGCCTCTTTTAGGCCAAAGCCGTTCCAAGCCGTGCCGTGCTCTGTGAGTTCACTGCGCGGTACAGAACCGATTTCGATGGTCACCACATTGGCTCCAGATTGTAGGGAACGTTTTGTCGGCGGCACTACGCAGATATCACGGGTGGAGTTGCCGCCGCAGATACGGCTCACGGCCACCAGCTGGCTCACGCGGGATTCGCTGACAGGCTCCTTGTCCCCAAAAGGCGTTCCTTTGATATTGACGCGGGCCATCACGCCGCTCAGGGCTGCCTTGCAGTCACGGGAGGCTATCAGGCGGTCGGCGATCTCTTCGTTGCCGTGCTCAGGCCCGAGCGGCTCAACCATATGGTAGAGTTCAAGTTCCGAGTCGCACACGGCCGACATGGTGGCCAGACGTGTGGCGGGCTCGAAACGGGTGGTTTCCCCTTCGCCCAAACGCAGGGTGTGATAGACGCCCGTAACGCCCGCGTCCTTCAGTTGCCGGGCCTTTTCCGCGTCGAGTTCGCCGGTATTGACCACTAGCGCGTAATCGCCGGGGACTTCGGCGCGCACCTTGCGTGCCAGCGCCATCAGGCGTTCAACGCTGTAAAATTCGGTCGTCCGGAGTGTGAACCATGACACCCCACCGCTCACGGACAAGCGGGCTGTCTTCACCACATCCTCATCCGGCCATTCGGACTCGTCTTTGATGAGGCCCCACTTCTCACCGAAGGAACAGAACTCACAGTTCATGGGGCAGGCTCGCCGATCGATGCCCACGGCACTCCAAACACGGCCCGTATTACCGGTGAGCTCAATGGCCATTTCCTGCGCTTTCTTCCGCATCAGTTCGCTTTGCGGAGAATCAGGTGGTGTTTCAAGGAGGTAGAGTATCTCTTCACGAGAGGGTTCTCCGCCGCGCATGGTGCGGGCGGAGAGCTCGTTGAGGAAGACAGAGAAGGCTTCCAGAGTATCGGCTGGGCGTGTGAACATGGTTTCTCCATACGGTTGCGCAGATGGCAAAGGGCATTGGGGGCGAAAAAGCTGAGAGCCATGCACGGAAAGGGATATACCCCGTACAGGATTCTCAGCTCTTCGGGCCGGAAGGGTTACTTCACGAAGTCGGTCGGGGCCATGCCCCGGATGTCCGGGACCTTCTTCAGGCGACCGATGCTGTTCAGGAAATTTGCGGTCTGTTCGAGGCTGGCCACGATACCGTCATCGAGGCGGACTTCCCACGCCAGCTTGCGAAGGGTACGCTGCTCCACCTTGGCGGGGGTCCCGGTGGAAGCGCTGAGCTCAGTACCGGCTGTGTCGGGATCGGCCTTGATGTAATCCACACCCTTACGGGTACCTTCAACAAGGGCCTTCAAGGCTTCTGGGTGGGCGTCCGCAAATGACTTGGTGGCGACCATCATCAGAGGGTAGTCGTTGCCAAGTCCGTGCAGGGTGGTCAGCAGGCGGGAGCCGGGGACCTTGTCCAACGCCAAAGAGGGAGCCGGTTCAGAGGCGGCAACCGCATCGATGGAGCCGCTGATGAGGGCTTCGACGAGGTTCTTCTGGGGAGTGTTCACCAGTTTGACCGAGGAGGATAAGCCATGCTTTTCAAGGAAGCGATGGATGCCGCCATGCGTGCTCGAGCCGAAGTGAACGCCGATGCGTTTGCCCGCCAGATCTTCGATGGCCTTGATGCCGGACTTTTCGGAAACGATGATGGAGTGCATGTCCTCACCGCCGCCGTAAGAGCAGACCAGCACGCAGGGACGGGCGGAAGCCAGTGCGATGATGGCGGGGACATCGCCCATGACGGCCACATCCGCGCTGCCGCTGACCACGGCTTCAGCGGCGGCAATGCCTGTGCTCATGCCCAAATCGATGGCTTTGAATTCCACGCCGGGAGCTGAAAGCCAGCCTTTCTTGAGGGCGAGGATCTGCGGGGCGTATTGTACCTTGGCAGTGTAGGCGAGACGGCAGGTGGTCTCGGCGGAAACGGGAGCACCGCACAGAACCACGGCAATGGCGCACATGAGAGCGGCGGCAAAGAAGGCATGGAGCTTACGCATCAGGATTCTCCTCTAATTGAAGGTTGCAGGCGTCTGCGCCGAGATCCTGCGCCAGACGTCCGGATATTTCTTTCAATTTCGCATTATTGCGAGATCTTGTCCGAGGAATGTCGACCGTAAGGACGCGTTTCAGCCCCTGCGGCGGCGGGTACAGCAGGGCGACGCGGTCCGCCATATACACGGCCTCGTCCAGATTATGCGTAACCAGAATGACGGTCCAACCGTGGCATTCCCACAGTTGCAGCAGCTCGTCCTGAAGCCTGATGCGCGTGATGGCATCCAGCGAGGCGAAGGGCTCATCCAGCAGAAGGATGTCAGGCCGCAGAACCAATGCTCGGGCCAGTGCCACTCGCTGGCACATGCCGCCGGACAGCGACGCGGGGTAAGCCTGAGAGAAATCGGAGAGCCCGACCATGTTCAGGGCATATTCCACCCGGGTTTGGCGATCTTTTGCAGGGAGCTTCCGCCTGTGCAGACCGTAGGCCACGTTTTCGAAAGCCGTGAACCACGGGAAAAGGGCGTGCTTTTGGAACACGACCACACGATCCGGGCCGGGGCCATGCAGGGGATTGCCGTCTTTCAGGATGGTGCCTTCGGTGGGTGGAAAGAATCCGGCGATGAGGTTGATAAGCGTGGATTTGCCGCCGCCGCTCGGGCCAGCCACGGCAAGGAATTCGCCTCGTCGCACGGTCAGCTCGGATACGTGCAGGGCTTCGAGCTGCCCGCGCCCTGACGGGCCGGGGAATGACTTGCGTACGCCGGCAAGATACAGGATGTCAGCGTTCATGGCTCATCTCCCAGCGTTTGATGGTACGGCGTTCAAGGGGCAGAAGTATGAGGCGTTCAAGGCCCAGTCCGATGAGGGCGATGATAATGATGCAGACGAAGGCGGACACATAGTCCATGGTCCAGCGGGACTGGATGATGGCAAAACCTAGGCCTTCGCCGGAGCCGACCACCATCTCGGCGGCGACAAGCACGCGCCATGACACCCCCAACGCGATACGCGTGCCGCTCAGGATATGCGGGAGGGCGCTGGGCAAATAGACGCTGCGCAGCAGACCCCAGAAGCCATAGCCGCACATGAGCCCGACGCGGACATGATCGGTATCCGCGCTGGAGAAGCCCATGGCCGCCGAAACCGCAATGACGGGAAAGGTCGTCAGCACGATGATGGCGAGCGTGGAAGCCGGGCTGAGTCCGAAGAGCAGGATGACCACCGGGACCCATGCCAGCCCGGGGATGAGCTGAAGCACCTCAACAGTAGGCATGCTCACCGCGCGGAACAGCGGGCACCAGAACGCGGCGAAGGCATAGGCGATACCGGCCCCGTAGGCCAGAACGAAACCGGAAACCCAGCGGGCGCAGCTCGCCAGCGTGTGTTCGTAGATGGTGAAGTCCAGAAAGGGCGAGCCGCCCATGAGCTGCACAAGGCCGATAGCGCAGTCAAAAGGTGTGGGAAAGGGAATACCGCGCATGGACTGCACGGTGAGAGCGACAATCTCCCAAAGCCCCAGCCCGAACAGCGCAGCCCCGGCCACCCGCATCAGGTTCGAGCGCAGCCTGTCGCGACGGGCGCAGGGCATGCCCGCCGGGGGATGCGCTATCAAACGTTCGCCCCCAGCCGGACAATTCCGCCTGCAGGGCACGGCTATACCTTCTCCTCAAGCATTTCTTTTAGTATAGTACAGGTATCCTCGATCATGGGTGCGCAAATGGTGGCAAAGAGGCCAGCCTCCGCAGCTTCTTTCATAGCTGTCGACGTGGCGGCAATGTCGGTCTTCAGGATAGCTTTGCAGGTAAGGCCGCCCCAGCGTTCCACAAAGCGTTTTTCGAATTCGCTGCTTTTTTCCTGAAGAACGGCAGCCATTTTCTCTGCGTCTTCCATGCTTTCTGGAGCATGGCGGAGCCCGAGCACCAACAGGGCGGCAGCGACACAGCCGCAGGTCTCGGCATGGCCCAGACCGCAGCCAAAGGGCGCGCTCATCCCTAGAGCCTGTTTTTCAGTGATGCCAAGATGTTCTGCAAAAATACGGCATATCTTCTGTGCGCATCGTCCATAGCTGACCATCATTGTCGTTCCCCTTGCATGGAGGTGAAAAGATCCTACCAGACTTAGTCTAGTAGAGAGCCAATTTGTATGGAAGCAACCCATTTTTTGAGGCTCGCCAGTGTCGACGAACCAATGAGAGAAGACCAGCGCAAAGATTGTTTATTGTAATTTCTTCCAGAGTACACGGCCATGGGCTGACTTGTTTTTACTTTTGCATGAAGGGGATGCTACTTCATTGCCAAGGTGGAATCGCATGAAAATGGTGCTATCCCATACGTGCTAAATTGCATATAAATATAATTGTTACAGATTGTTATAGAGTATGGAATGTTCATTCGGCATGTGCGTCGAGTAGCTTGGGAAGAGCGATGTTTGACTAGATCTAATATGTGATATATCTAATGCGAGTATGTGACCCTTGTCAAGGGGGCACTAGGTTTTAGGATTCATCCATTATCAAAATGTGCGCAAGGGGGCCTTATGGCTCCAAGAGGTGATCTATGGGTGCTCTCTTTTACCTTTCCTACAAGCAGTTTGAGGGATCAAACCATATTTTCTTCTGCCCCATGGGGTCCCGCGTGTTGACGCGCTGCTCGTAAATGGAGTTATTTTTGCCATAACACATGCCCTCCAATGGAAAGAAGTTCTGCGCGAATATCCTGTCGATGGTTCCTGATGAAGGTCAAGAAGCTATCTTTGATTCCGAGATCGAAGCAATCAGTGTAATAAAAGCTTTCCGTTTTCGATGAAATACCTTGTGATTATTAGTTTAGATATATACTATATTGAATTAGCAGTTTTTTTAAAAAGGCCTGCCCAGGATTTCCCGGGCAGGCCTTTTTATATTCAGGAGGAGCAGATGGAATTGTTTTGTTCAGAGTAGATACGCAAATTAGCGCAGGCACTCATCAAGGTTCAGAAACAGCTCCAACCAGTAACCAAGGATGCAAATGGTATCCCCTTGCAGCTTACCTGGTCACAGACAATCCATTATGCTTCTCTCATGGGCAAGTTGTGCTCATCATAACCGGGAATTGTTCCAAAATCACTCGCGTATCAAAACAAACTGTGCCGTTTAAGAAACACATTGGGCGGACATTAAAAGTAAAGAACTGCTTTTGTCATAATCAAGGCGTTGCCGAGGATAACTGGTCACATTTGCGGCAACATACCAATAAGTTTCATATAAAAAGCAAATATTCAATATGTTACACAGACTATTATTTTGATTTCATTTCAGTTTCAATAAAAATACTTGTGTGGTATAATTTATGCATATAAATAGTATAATTGTAACTCTCTACCTCAAAAAACTGGAACAAAAATAAATTCCGGAGTCGCTTATACTATTCAGCGAATGTCTATCAAGGACTTCTTGGCCTTCATACTACTGTTTTTTCTATTTATCATATTGGTCTAACTCTAGAAAAAGGAGATTGCCTTGGCACTTTGTCCCGCCTACATTCATTTGGTTAGATTGAAGATAATTTCAATAATACCATTTAAATGGACAGCTGGATTGGACATCCATATCTCACTATGGAATGAGGATGCTCTTTTACATGTTCAAATTTAGAACAGGTTCACTTGAAAATGTAACCTTTTTAACCATTTTTTTGATGGAGGGTATTATGTCTGAACAGTTTTCCATCTACCGTTGCAACGAATGCGGCTGCATGATCGAGATCATCAAGCCTGGCAAAGATACGCCCAGTTGCTGCGGCAAGGCCATGGAGACGCTGGAGTACAACACCGACGAGGCTGTCCAGAAAAAGCATACCCTTTCTGTGGTCGGCGACAGCGATAACCACAGCATCGTCCGAGTAGGTGGTATGGGTGGTCATCCCATGAAGAAAGACCATGCCATCGAATGGGTTGAAATCATCAGTTTTTGCGGGGCGCATCATCGCCGCTTCCTGGAGGCTGACGACGAGCCGGAATCATGGTTCCTCCCCCCAGTCGAGCATGTGATGAAAGCCCGCGCCTACTGTGGAAAGCACGGCCTGTGGAAATGGGAAAAGAAAGATTGATTTGAGAGTATATTACTCAGGATAATCTATCTACGTTATATTACAGAGAGCGAACCTGCCCCAAAAATCAGACTGAACAGACTGTTATGGGAGGAGGTTCGTTGAAATTGACAAAATGGAAATACATGAATCGGTCTCCCCCAAAGGGTGCGCACCCTTTGGGAAGACCGCATCTTTTCTGAAACCAGAGTAGCAAGGAGGAGATTATTCTCGTCAGGAAACAGATATACTAGGTGTACTTACACCTAGCTCTACGCTCCAGTGTCCTTACAACACCATTGTAATAACTGATCTGCCCTCCGTATCTCTGAGGAACCGTTCCGCGTAATTCAAGGTGTATACCCTATACTCCCTAACCAATTACGAGTTCTCTGGCATGGAAAGAATAACAGCTTAAAATATAAGCTAAACACGAGAAAATTCTCTCGATGCGGTTAGGCAACACATCAATACATAAATATGTATTGATGTGTTTTCGTATGAAAAGCAAAAAATAATCCTTTGATAGAACCAGTCTTGGAAGCCTTGCCATGGGCAACGTACCTGTGTGCTTTCCGGGCCGGGACTTTCCTACTCAGTCACCAGCGGGGGACTACAAGGAGTTCCATGCCACATGTACGGATTCATCCGTATGCGGGCAAAGGCCGCTGTTTGGGTTGCCCTTGTCCGGCTGTTTAATTGGCTGTGGGATACTTTCCTAGGCTAGCAACAGCCCGCTAGACAAAGCAAAGCCCCAACAGTGAGCAAGACTGTTGGGGCTTGTCTAGTGGGAAAACATCTGTTTTGTCACCAGGGGAGTCCCGAAAAAGACCCCGCGCAATGGGACGGTAGGTGTTGACGCACTTGCCGTCCCTCTTGCTTTTTAAGATCAGGACTTTCGAACAATTTGGCAAGTCACCGCGCCCGGATGAGGTAGCGAACTGCGCGGTTCACCGGACGGATTTCACCAACAACCGGAGTTGAGCGAGACGCATAAAAGTTCATTGCACCTGATGGTGCCTTACCCGCGTCATTCATCCATTGATTCCGCCCTTCGTTCCAAAAGGCCAGTGAACCGGACTGCCCCACTTCTCCATCGCGGCTTCGGGGCAGATAGGAAAGCTCTCCCCATATTTCTCGTATTCCATCCCCTTGCAGCTCGCCTAGCCCCGCGCTCCAATGTCCTCCGCGCCATAGTGATAGCTTGTCTGTCCTCCGTATCCCCGGAGGAACACGCCCTGATAATTCCGATGAGCGCGACCAGTTCCGGATACACTGCGCTGGATATGGATTGCCCGTTACATTCCAGCCAGTTATCTCTGTCAGAAGGCCATGAGTTGGAAGGCCAAGTAATCACCGTTCCAACGGGGATCGAAGCCCCCACGCTTTTGACAGAAATTGTTGTAGGATTAAAGCTGGTTCCATCAGCAGCCACCCATGGCAAGGCCAGTCCAAAACACAAAAGAAAGAGCAAGAGCAGTCTTTTCATGACGCTCTCCCTAGTTGCCTGCATGTTGCCGGAAGAGCGAGTGCATGGCAGTCACAGTCTCTTCGATGAAGCCCATCTTCAGGAGGAAGTCCGTGTCGGGATCGGCGTCTTCTCCTTTCTGTCTACGGATGCGCGGTGTCTTCAGGCCGCTGAAGCTAAAATCCGCGTTCAAAGTAAAAATGGACACCAGTTCATCTTCCGGCATTGAGGAAAGCCTGATTTTGAGGCTGGTAAGCAAGAGCCCGGATTCCAGTCCGGCTCTCGCGCTGTCCGGCGCATCTGTTACTGAGACTGAAGGCCCATCCGTCCGGGAAAGCGTAGCCTTTTCCTGTTCAGCTATGGAGTAGGTCTTTTCATCGAGGGAAAGCGTCATGCTTTCCGCATAAATGTCCTTCATGAGGTCTTCCAAGGGATGATCCGAGCCGCCAGTAGTCCCGGAGAGCGCAATCGGGTACAGGCGTTCCAGTTCTCCGCCAAAGGCCGATTCCATGCATTTTTCAAAAAGTTCAAGCACCGACTTAGAGGTGCTGGCGACATAGACAAGACCAGTGGACATATTCACGGCCACACCATACATGGAAGGCCGGGGCTCCGTTTTGGAAAGCAGCATGTTCTTGCAATGCTCCCGGATTTCTCCTTTCCTTCCCTTGCTGAGGGCTTTCTTCCCTTGGGTTTGCAAGTTCTCGATTTCCTCACGGACCTTTGCGGCCACATGTTTTTTCAGAATGGCGGGAGCGATGCGCCTTACATCCACCCTGAAGCCAAAAGCCATATAATGCCCTTTTTCCGGTATGGAGTTGATCCATTCCGTATCGAACATGTCATCACAATTGACAAATCCACATGCCTTTTCTTCCGGCACGTTGTCGATGGAACGGAAGGCGAATCGCCTGATCGCGTCGCCAGTGATGTTGGCGAGGAGTGGGGATTCGGCGCGGTAGACGGTCAAGGGAATGGAAGATTTTATAAGAGTCATAGCGTTCTCCTGCTTATGAATTTATCTGGATTTGTTGTTTTCTTCTTTTTTGAGCTCTAAATAGAAAGTATATTGTAGGCCGCTTTAAGTATGGATTCCTTGTCTTCTTTAAAAAGCAGTTTGAAAAAAGAAATCATTTTGGCCTCCTATTAAAGTCAGGTTTTCCATCCTTCCCCCAAAAGCTCGTTTTACAGTTTGGATAGCCGGAGCAGGAAAAGACTTCATAGGGTTTCCCCGCCTTGCTGGTGCCTTGCCTGTAGAGCAGCGCCTTACCGCAATCGGGGCAGGTAAACTCCGTCACCACTCGCGGAGACTTTTCTTTGGGCTGGCCGGGGGTGCCGTTGTCATCGGGCAGAAAGACATTGTTACCGTCCGGATGCCCTTGTTTGTTGTAGCAAGCCCAATATGTCCCCCTATCGTTTTTCCCTGAGTAAAGGGGGCGACCGCAGACGGGGCATGGATACTCCGAGGGTATGGCCCTTTCTCGCGGTTTGCCGGGTTTACCGTCCTCATCCGGCAAAAACGTCCTGCAATCGGCATCGGAGCAGCTCCAGAAAAATTCGCCGGCGCAACGCCTTGCCACACTTCGGGCAGGGGAAGGCACCGGGCTGAAGTGCGGCAGAGGTGGAGAGGACGGGGGCCAAAAGTAAAGGAAGAGCTGCATACTGTTCACGCATGAAGTCTTCCAGAGAGGTTTCCCCACGGGTTATGGCTTCAAGGCGTTGTTCCCATTGGGCCGTAGTAACCGGATCGCGGAGCGTGTCCGGGGGCATGTCGATGAGGGACTGGCCGAGCGGCGTGGACACAAGGGATTTGCCGCTGGCTGTGATGAACCCACGGCCCTTGAGAGTTTCAAGGATACTCGCCCGTGTCGCTTCCGTCCCGATGCCCTCATTTTCCTTTAGAACGGCCTTGGCCTTGGCGTCGGAAACGAAACGGTGGACGTTGGCCATCGCCTCGATCAGTGAACCTTCCGAAAACCTGGAAGGCGGCGTGGTCTTCTTTTTGAGGGCGTCCACGTCGGCGCAGAGTACGGCGTCATTGTTGCCGACGGACGGCAGCGACTGTTCGGCCTCTTTCTTTTTGGCGTCCTCATCGTCCTCTTCAGCCGCGAAACCGGTCCAGCCCGGCTCGATGATCATCCGGCCACGGGCTTCCCATGCCGTTTCCACGATGGTGGCCAAAATCTTCTGGGCCTCGTAGAGCATGGAGGGATAGAACTGGAGAAAGTACTGGACGGCGATCATCAGGTACAGCTCCTTTTCCTGCGCCGTGAGGCTCCGGGGCTCTTCGCCGGTGGGGATAATCGCGTGGTGGGCCGTAATCTTCTTCGTATCCCAGACGGGGCCTTTCAAGGCGGAATCGGCCTTGGCGGTCACGGCCTCAAGACCGGAAACGCCGGAAAGGGCGGTAATGATCCGGGCGGCATCACTGAACTGCTCTTCGGGCAGATAGCGGCAGTCGGTACGCGGATACGTCGTCAGCTTCTTTTCATAGAGCGACTGCGCGGTATCCAGAACCTGTTGCGCGGTCATGCCGAGCTTGGAGGATGCGGCCTTCTGAAGCGAGGAAAGGCAATGCGGCAGAGGGACTGGCTTTTTCTTCTTCTCGCGTGTGACGGAGGTGATGATGCCGTTTTTGCCGCGCACGGCATCCATGATGCCTTGGGCGGTGGCCCCATCGACGAGACGGCCTTCACTGTCCAGTCCGGGTTGTGTTTCCGAAGGCTTGAAGATGGCTGAGAACGTCCCCGCATCGTGCTGGAGCCTTGCCTGAAGGACGAGATAATCAATGGGGGTGAAGGCTGCGATTTCCCGATCCCGGTTGACGACAAGGGCAAGGGTGGGCGTCTGGACGCGTCCCATCGACAGCACGCCATCCCGTCCCGATTCCCTGCCCCGGAGCGTCATGGCGCGAGTGGCGTTCATGCCTATGAGCCAGTCGGCCTGTGAGCGGGCGCGGGCGGAATCCCGGAGATTGGCGTAGTCCCGGTTGTCCTTCAGTGTTGCCAGAGCTTTTTGGATAGACCGGGAATCGAGGGATGCCAGCCAGATACGCTGAACCGGGCCGGTGTAGCGGAAGTGTTCGAGGACTTCATCCACGAGGAGTTGGCCTTCCCTGTCCGGGTCGCCCGTGTTGACGACCGTAGCGGCCTCACCGAGCAGATTGCTGATTACCTGAAGTTGAGCGCGGGTGCTTTCCTTGGGCTTGAGCCGCCACTCACGGGGAATCATGGGTAGGGAGCTTCTTCGCCACAGCTTCCATGCTTCATCATAATCATCGGGATCATACTGTTCCAGCAAATGCCCGAAGCACCAGGTCACGGCGTCGTTCCCACAGACTATATACCCCTGACAAGTCTGCGTGACGCCGAGTTCAGCGGCAATGGCTTTGCCGAGTGACGGTTTTTCGGCAATGAAGAGACGTTGGATCATGGACTCCTCTCAATTCAAAAGGTTGCGATACATTCCGAAACGGCGTTTGAAGGGGTTCAGCAGGGCCGGGAGCAGACCTTCTTCCAGTTCTTCGGCCTGAAAGTCGGCGTTGAAGCCCTTTCTGCGGTGGTTTTCAATGCGCAGGGTGTTCCCATAGAAAGACATGCTCCATCCTTTGGCGTCGTCATTGCGGGTGACTTCCTGTGAGTTGGGGAACGCCGCGCACCATGTGGGAAGAAGTTTTTTGAGCCTGTAAAAGAGGTTCGTCATGCGGGCGTCCGTTTGGACCTCTGTGAGATGAACGCCGTGCAGAAATGGAGAGGGTTGCGAATAGAGGAAGAACTTTGCGATGCAGGCGCGGTGGCATCCGTCTTCCGCGACGTAGCCTTTGCCGTCATGAAAGCAGAAACTCATGAAGGGGGCACGGAATTGTTCGAGGTTCAGGTAGTACTCAGGATTCACCGTAAACAGCCTGATGTTTTTCCGCATCTTTTCGCCCTTATCGAGGAGTTCCCTCCATGTCATGCCGGGATAGTTGGGATTGGCTGTCCCACAGATCAGGCCGGTGTTTACCGAAGCTGACCAGCAACGGCTTATTGAGCGGATGAAGGGTGCCGGACGTAGCGATTCGATACAGCTATCGGCAACGGCGGGTACTGTATCAAAAAGTTCTTTGATTTGTTCGTCAGTCATCGCCGTCCCTTGTGGCTACTCATCAATCCAGTGGCCACCGTTGAGCCGTTCGCCAACGTAGTTGATGCCGACCTTCCATGTTTACTCATGGCCAGCGTAGGTCCGGCAGTAGGAGGGCAAGGCGTCATCAATGATCTAGACCCATTTGGTGCGGCAGCGCGGGGTATCTCACGGTCTTCTCGGCTCATGCGCCGCCAGACGTCATCTGGAATGCATTCCTCAACGGGGGATTGCTTTCTGAGCTGACGGTTCAGAAGATCAGCGGTGCAGCGTTCAGCGCCGTCTCAGTCTCATGCGTAGGTTCGAACAGTACAGCAAGGCTCCAGCGAAATTATGAGTGCAGCGGACCACCAGCGGACGGATGGGCGTGACCATGCTGCGGGCAGGCCGCAGCGGTGGCGAGTACATTATGCGGATGCCGAGCCGCCTGGCGATCAGGGGATGGAGGTTTGGGTAGGGCCTCATGATTGCCCTTCCTTTTGGATGGAAAAAGGCGGCAGGGGGGAGCAGCCCACGGGCGCAGGGGGCCGCAATGATGAGGGGCTGAAGCAAAGCCTTACGGTCATTTGATTCTTCACGGGGAAGAGAAATTTTAAGAGACTGGATATGGAGGAAGAATGCCCCGAGGGAGACAGGCCGCAGAGTACCTGAAGGGGGCGGAGTGGTTTGAGGGCCGGGAGGGAGGGCTTTACAAGGGCGGGGTGCTTATAATACAAAAGGCGCACCACAAAACCTCAATTTTGGAGGTATGTGATGCGCCTTCAGATGTCTGTTGGCGTCCCCAAGCGGATTTGAACCGCTGTTGACGGCGTGAAAGGCCG
>OAWD01000709.1_pt1 | contig 19338 bp, 24 predicted proteins | sample 1495361 | NCBI WGS metagenome assembly OAWD01 (sample SAMEA2580130, study PRJEB22360) | human gut metagenome | biome: human gut; feature: human-associated habitat; material: faeces | place: Denmark | collected 2008/2010 | reverse complement strand
GAAGTAGAACCAAGATTAAGCCAAAGTGAAGTAAAAGAGTGTTTGAAATCAGGTGCACTAATATTTGATTTTGATGATGGAGACGTAATTATAGTTGATGATGTAAACACATTTAAGAAGTATGTAGATGATAAGAATGAAGCTATAGGATATATCTCTAATATTATGTTTATTAATACTATAAATAAAGATACTTCATTGAAGCGAAAGGAATTTGTAGGTAAGATATTTAATGATTCAACAGGGCAGACAACTGTTATATGTGCATTAAAGAAATATTTTGAAGAATTAATGGGTCAAGGCATTATATCAGAATTTAATGTTGATATAGATACAGAGCTTCAAGCAACTGCTAAAGCAGATGAGTTTTATTGGAAATGGGATGCTGTCAAGGTTGATGTGATGAAGAAAATCTTTGGAACTGGATATTTAGGATAAAGGAGGTTATAAAGTATGGGAAAATATGATGAAAATATTATAGATGCTGCAAATGTTGCAGATGGCTCGAATGCTAAAATAATAGTTGATGGGAAAGAAGAAGGATATGGAACAGAGTTTACAGCTGAGGTTGAAAATGATAAGAAAACCTTTAGAGTGATTGGTTGCAAATGGGAGCTTAACAAGGCATCTACTCAAAAAGGTACTTTTTCTTTAACTGTACTTAAAACAACATCTGAATGGATCGAAAGAGGATTTGATAAATTTGAATTAATATCTGAAATAGAAAATCCTGGATTAGTTGGATATGAAAGAATTAGATATAAAAATTGTATGGTAGATAAAATACAACTAGCAAGTATAAAAGCTGATGAAAATATAGAAATACAAATAGATGGTACTTTTGAGGGTTATGAGCTAGTGGATAAAATAGCATAATAAATAAATTTAAGCTACATGTAATTAATTTTATATGTAGCTTTTCAAATAAAACTATAAAAATGGAGGAAGTTAAAAATGGCAAACTTAGATAAAGAATTTTTAAATGAAGGAATAGAAGAAGAAAGAGAACTTACTAAAGAGGAAATAGCAAAGCAACAAGAAGATAATATAATTATGAAATTGACAGAGGATGCTATATTACCTGAAAAAACTATTTTTGTAAAAAGATTAGATATACCACTTACACTTAGGGCTTTAACAGAAAAAGAGATAAGTGCGTTGCAAAAAAAATATACAAAAGTTACTAAGGTAAGAGGTAGAAGGGAAAGCAAACTAATGGAAGATGAATTTAATATAGCTCTAATAGAAAAAGCTACAATAGTTCCTAATTTTTGCGATGCAAGACTTCTTAATTCTATGAATGTATCTAGTGGTGTTGAATTTATAAGAAGAAAGTTCTTAGCAGGAGAAATCGCATTAATTAGTGATGAGGTACTAGAATTGTCTGGATTTTATGAAGAATTAAGTGATGATGATATAAAAAACTAATAAAGAGAGGTGGGAAGATTACTATTTTATACAACGCATATGTTAAACATAGTATTCTTCCAGAGGACTTTTTAAAAAGAGAGAAAACACCTCAACAGCTTCTTAGAGTTTTTACTCAACATGAAATAGAACAAGAAAATAAAGCTATGAAAAATAAATAAAATTTAAACTAAAAGTGAGGTGAGAGAAATAGCTAAAAAAGAAATGTATCACATTGATGTTGTCATTGATGTTACAGGAGATGAACAAACTAAAAATAAATTAAGTGCTATGGAAAGATACACGAAACAGACAGAAAAGAGAATGAGAGCACTAAATAGGATAAAAGCTAATCCAGTTATACAAGCTCAAGATAAAACATCTAGTGTTGTAAATAGAATTAGCAACAACTTAAAAAGAGTGGGTAGAACTATATCTACAACCATAAACGCAAAAGATAGAGCATCTAGCGTTGTAAATAGAGTTAAAAACAAAGTAAATAGCTTACTTACAAGTCGACAAAGAGAAGTTTTATTAAAGGCTAGAGACAAAGCTAGTCAAGTTGTAGATAAAGTAAAAGCTAAGGTACAAAATTTGACTGCGGCTACAATAATTAGCTTGAATATGAAAGCTGACCCAGCACTAAGAGTTATTTCTCAAACTAGAAGTAAGTTAGGAGAACTCAAAAACAACACAATAATAAATATTAAAGCAAAAGGTGAAGAAGCATTAAATACTATTTCTCGTACTAAGAGTAAATTACAAGAGTTTTCTAATAGGACTTATCAAGCAATTGTAAAATTAAAAGATGAAGCTAGTCCAACTTTGAGTGGGTTAGATGGTAAGATAAGTTCTTTTATAAGTAGTACTATTAGTAAGTTTACACAATTAGCAGTAACAGCCACAGCATTAATTGGTGGTGTTGGAGTAGGAAGTGCTATAAAAGGATTTGCAGACTTTGAACAAGCAATGAAAAACGCACAAGCTGTATCAAGTGCAAATTCAAAGGAAATGGCAGAAATGACTGCAATGGCAAGGGAAATGGGTCGTACAACTAGCTTTACAGCTAAAGATGCAGGGAATGCTATGTATTTTATGGGGATGGCTGGATGGAAAAGCAAAGAAATGATTGCTGGTCTACCTGGTATATTAAATTTGGCAGCAACAGGTCAGACAGATTTAGCACTAACAGCAGATATTGTGACTGATGGTTTAACTGCTTTAGGGCTAACTGCAAAGGATACAGGAATGTTTGTTGATGTTATGGCAGCAACAGTTACAAACTCTAACACAGACATAGAAAGAATGGGTGAAACTTTTAAGTATATGGGAAGTGTTGGAGGAGCATTAGGTGTTTCTATGAAAGATTTGAGTTTAGCAACTGGCTTAATGGCTAGTGCAAGCGTTAAAGGTAGCATGGCAGGTACTGCACTTAGAGGTGGTTTAGTTAGATTAATAAAACCCCCAGCTGAGGCACAGAAAGCTATGAATAAATATGGAATAGAAATAAAGAAAACAAAAGATGGAAATTTAGATTTAGCTAGTACAATCGTTGACCTTAGAGAAAAATTAGGCGGACTTGAAGGAGTACAAAAAAGTGCTGCAATAAGTAGCATATTTGGGCGAACAGCCATGGCCGGTTGGGCGGCTGTAGTAAACGCAAGTGAAAAAGATTTTAAAAAATTAACAACAGCTATAAATGAAAGTGAAGGAGAAGCTAAGAGAATTGCTGATATGAAACTAGATACCCTGTCAGGACAATTTGAAATTTTAAAAAGTGCTATTGATGATGTAAGAATATCAGTAGGTCAAAGACTTGGACCTATGACACGAAGTTTTGTTGAACAGTTAACAAAAGATATGCCTAAAATAGGGGATGCCATCGTTAGTTTTGTAAGTGATTTTATAAATGATTTTGATAAAATTAAAAGTATTATGCAAAATGTCATTTCAGTAATATCTGGAATAGTATCTGCATTTATTGCTTTCAAAGCTTTAAAGTTTATTTCTTTTCTAATTCCTATATTAAGCGATATAGGATTTGCAATAGCTGCTTTTGCAGGTGGTGCGGCAACGCTAGGAGAAGCTTTATTGTTTGCACTAGGTGGACCTGTTGGTGCTGTTATAGCAGGAGTAGTATTACTAGCAACAGCATTTACATTAGCTTATCAAAAATCAGATGCTTTTAGAAAAATTGTCAAAAATGTAGGAAAATCAATTAAAAATTTTTTACAAGAAGCAATAATAGCAATTTCACCTTTTGTAAATGTGTTTGGTAACAAATTAAAAGAATTAGGGAAAGCTGTAATTCCATTGTTAAAAGTATTTGGGGATTTTGCATCAACGCTAATGAGTAAAATCGGACCTATAATTTTGTTTTTATCAAGTAATGTTTTAGCTGGCTTTATATTAACTTTTGTAGCTGCTGTAGAAGCTGTTAAATCTGCTGTAGTCGCGATAACAGGTGTATTGCAAGGTTTAACATCAATTATAAAAGGAGTTTTTGATATTGTTGGAGGAATAATAAGTGGTGATGGGAAACAAATAATAAATGGCTTAAAATCTGTATTTGAAGGAGGAATAAAAATTGTTTCTTCTGTTTGGAAAGGATTAGTAGATATTGTAACTTCTCCTATTCAAGCTGTTGTAGATGTTCTAGACGAAAAATTCGGAAAAAAAGTAGAGGGAATAAAGAAAAAATGGAATGAATTAAAAGACTTCTTAAAAAATCCTACTAAAGCAGCTCCAAAAGTTCAACCTGTCAATTTATCTGGAGAGAAAGCATCAAACGAGTTACAAGCTTCATCAAACGGAGCAAAAGCATATATAAGTTCGTTAGGTCAAAAAATAGGTGAAGGTATTGGAAAAATTAAAGATAAATTTGGAGAACTCAAAATATCTGCAACAGAAGTATTTAATAATATAGTATCTTTCGTAGGAGGCAAAGCAACCGAATTAAAAGATAAACTTTTAGAAGGCATAAAACCTGCTATAGATACATTTAAACAATCATTAAGTAATTTAAAAGAAGTTTTTGGAGATTCTTTAGATAGCATAAAAGAAGCTTTTGGAGGTTTAAAAACTGTATTTGATGAAAATATTAAAACGCCTTTCGAAAATTTAAAACAAAAAGTTTTAGAAACAAAAGAAAGTTTAAAACCAGTTTTTGATAACTTAAAATCTAGCTTTGCAGAACTAGGAAAAGCTCTTGAACCAATAAAAGAAGCATTTAGTGGAATAAAAGATTTCTTTTCAAATTTGTTTAAGCCAATTAAAGATGATGGAGCAACTAAGACAACTAAAACCAATATGGATGAGTTAAAACAATCAACACAACGTGTTGGAACATCTTTCAAAGAGTTAGGAAATGCTTTCAACCAATTAAAAGAAGCAGCAAAACCTTTTATAGACTATTTAAAACAGATAAAAGATTCTTTAACATCTACTCTGGGAGATATAGGGGGAGGATTACTCAAAGGTGTAGCAACTTCTATAGTTTTAGTTATAACTTCTGTTATTAATGCAATTGCATCTATTATAAATGCTGTAGCAGGTGCTATAAAAGGTGTAATTGATATAATAAAAGGAATATTCGAAATCATAGGTGGGATAATTAGTGGTGATGGTGAAAAAATAAAACAAGGATTTTCTGATGTTTTCAAAGGAATTGGGGAAGTAGTCAAATCATTGTGGGAAGGTATAAAAGGAGTTTTAGGAGCACCACTTAAAGCAGTTGTAAATTTTATTGATAATGGATTTTCAGAAAAAGTAGGGCAAGTAAAACAATGGTGGTCTGATTTAAAAACTAATGTAGGCCAAAAAATAAGCGGATTTGTTAGTTTTGTAAGCAATGGTTTTCAACAAAAAGTTCAACAAGTTGGAATGTGGTGGCAAGGACTTAAAGTAAATTTATCTGGCAAAATAAGTGGATTTGTAAGTCTTGTAGAAAACGGATTTAAAAGTAAAGTGGATTCAATTAAATCAGCATGGGATAGTTTAAGAAAAAAATTATCACAAAAAATAACTGGTTTTGTAAGTATAGTAAAAACTGGAATAAGTAATGTATTGGACCGTTTTGCTGATGGTGGAGTTGCAAGTAAACCAAGTATTTGTGGAGAAGCAGGTCCTGAAATGGTTATTCCTCTTTCTAATAGTAAGAGAAGTAGAGCATTAAGTTTATATGAACAAGCAGGACAGATGCTTGGAACTAAAGCAAGCAATAATGTTATTCCAATATCTCAAAAATTAGGAACTAGTTTTAATTCTGCAAGTAGTATCCAAAATAGTAATTCTAGTATTATTAATAATGTTAGACAATTTCCTACCAAACAAGAAGAATTTAATAATACAGAAAATAGAATTTATCAAGAAGCTCAACCACAAAACATAATTTCTAGTGGAAGTAATGCGATTAATGTTGGTGGAATATCTATAAATATTCAAGGTAGCAACAACAAAGAAGAAATGATACAAGAAATATTGTCTCAAGTGGAAAGTGGATTAAGAGAAGCATTAGAAGACATTGGATAATGTCGAATTGTTGTTAAAAAAATCCTCCTTATAGATGTTATAATTTAATTATAAATTACATGAGGGGGATTTGCATATTATGTGGGGAAGATTTAAAAATATGAGTATAATCTTAAAGGTTTTAGTTTTAGTTTGTGCTATAGCAATTTTTCCAATAACTTTATTAGCATTTTCTATAGAATTTGTAGTTAAATCTTTTAAAAGAAACGAAAGGTTTAAAGTTGTTTTTGGCGTATTTTTAGTTTTTATTACATTTTCATTTGTATGTATTTGGTATTTGTTAGAAGATAATATAACAACTAGCAATAGTAGTAATAAAAAACAAGAAGAACATCTAAAAGAAGAGCCAGGTAAAAATCTAGCAACAAGAGAAGCAGAAGAAGAAACAAATAAGAAGAAAGAACAAGAGAAACAGAAAAATGAAGGTACAGAAGCTGAAAAAAAAGAGCGAGATAAAACTGAGAAAAAAGAAAAAGTAGATAAAAAATATCAAGAGAAGAATAAAGAGAAAGCAGAAACGAAAAAGCAAACATTAACTAGTGAAGAATTAAAGAAAAAAGTTGATTCTATAATTCCAGCAGAGTATAAAGGAAATTATTACACAAATGATGTATTAGATACAGATGGTAGCTATGTACTTAGTTTACAAGTTCAAAATGCAAGTTTTGACAATGAAAGCAGTTGTAAGGCATTTACTAAAGACTTAATTAACAAGTTGAAAGAATTTAGAATAGACTCAGCAGAAGTATATTTTGTAGGTTCAAGTGGTCAAACAACATATCAAATTAATATAGATGATTTCTTGAAAGTTCAAGATAATATTAAGAGTGTAGATAATATGGAGTTTTTCTCTTTCAAAGATTTTAAAAATTAGATATATAAGAAAAAGACGTTTATTTATTAGGAATAGATGTCTTTTTTATTGTAAAAAGGAAGTGATAATTTGGTAATAGACATATACCTAAAAAATGAAAAAGAAAAAATAGATTTTCATTTTCCAGTAAATCCATTCGATAGTTTATCTATTAAAAAAGAAAAAAGGTTTGAAACTGTAGATATAGTAAACTTAGGCGAATTTGACATTAAAAAAGAAGGAGAGAAGATAAGAGAAATATCATTTAAAACATTTCTGCCTAACTTATATGACGCTTCTTATTGCAGATACAGTGAGTTAAAAAATCCAATCGAAGTAGTGGCAATGCTTGAAAAGTGGGTAGACCAAGCTGAACCATTACGATTAATAGTAACTGGTTTTGGCTACAATGGATTAGTTACAATATCTAATTTTAGTAATACTCAAACAGCAGGAAGAGAAGAAGACAGAGATATTGAGATAACATTTAGAACTTACAGAGAACTGAAGATAGAGACATTAAAGAAAGAAACTAAAAGTAATACTAAAACAGATTTAAAAGACAATAGACCTAATAATAAAACCACTCCAAAAATATATACTGTTAAGTCAAGTGATACATTATATAAGATAGCTAAAAATCTTTTAGGCAAAGGTTCGAGATGGCCAGAAATTTACAATATACCCGAAAACAAAAAAGTCATTGGTAAAAATCCGAATGTGATTAAAAAAGGACAAAAGTTGGTGATACCTTCTAAATGAAAATAATATTAAATGGAAAATATGATATTGCAAATTTTAACGAGGGAATAACATTAAGTGAAGCTATAGACGGAGTTGCATATAAGATGGATGTATCATTAGTAGAACCTAAACAACTTCAAGATATATGGATTAAAAAAGGTGATAAAATAGTTCTAATTGACATTGCATATGAGAGTAAAAAAGAAGAAACAATCTTTGATGGAGTCATATGGGAAACTAGGAGAAGTGAAAAGAGTAAAAAACTGACATTATCTTGTAGAGAAAGAACTGTTTACATGGAAGAATCAGAAGAACAATATTCGTTTAAAGAAAATACAGCAACACAAAGAATTGAATACTACTGCAAACAATGGAATATACCTTACTACAATCTAGCGAATACTTCTGTAAAACTTGCTAAAGTAATACATAAGACAAATATACTAGATATGATTAAAAAAGACTTAAAAGAAACAGCGAGTAAGGGTGGAGACTTATTTAGAGTAAGGATGGATAATAAATTAAAACTATTTAAGCTTGGTACTAATGCAAATGTATATAAATTAGATAGTATATTAGAAGATGCAAACTTTACAAGTAGTTTTAATGATGCAGTAACAAGTGTAAAAGTTTTAGGAAAGAGTAAAGATGAAAATACAAAAGCACCTATCATTGGAACATATAAAAAGGACTCAGACAAATATGGAACACTGCAAAAGATTAAACAAGATGAAAAGATAAAAAATACTAAAGAAGCTAAGAAAGCAGCAGAAGCAATGTTCAATAGTGGAGAGGAAACAATAAGTGTAGATTGTGCAGTAGATATAAATAGAATAAGAGCAGGTGACAAGGTAAGTTTAAAAAGTAAAGAATATTATGTTATAGATGTCACTCATACACTAGATTCTAGACTGAAAATGAAGCTCAATATAGGGACTTTAGAATATATAAGGAGGAAGTTTTATAACAATGACTGATGCTAGATTTAATGGAATTGCTAGAATATTGAAAGAAAATATGAATAAAAGTGTAGCAAATAGCACTTTTGGAATGGGTTGTGAACTTGCAGAAATAACAACAAATGGATTAAAAGTAAATGGTTATAAAGATGAAATACAAGATTATTTAGTATTAGAGAGTTTAATATTAAAAGAGGATTATTTTACTTTTTCAGATGAAGCTTTAAGTGGAGAATATAGGCATAAGCATAAAATAGAAACTACAAAAGAATTAAAACCCTTGGCTATAGGCGATAAGGTGTTAGTAGCAGTCATGGGAGCTGAATTTGCAGTAATTGGGAGGGTTGTAAATGCCAAACCTATTTCCAATTAATGAGAAATTTGAAACTGTAGAATTAAAAAATAATGATGAAAATGAATTGGACCTAAAGGGTTCTTTTTTATTTGATTTTGAAAAAGGTGAATTTGTTAAAAATGCAGATGGAACATTAAAAAAATGCGATAAAGTTCAAGCGTACAAACAATGGTGTCAGAAAGCTATATTAACACCTAGGCACAAAAGGTCAGCTTATTCTAGTGTATATGGAAGTGAAATAAAAGAATTAATCGCTAGTAACTTATCACAAAATGCAAAAGAGCTTGAAATAACTAGATTAATAAAAGAAACTCTTTTAGTGCATCCTTACACAAAAGAAGTAGGAGAGTTTAGTTTTAATTGGCTGGAGAATAGCAGGTTAGTAGAGTATGAATTTAATGTATTAACAATAGATGATGAAAATATAGTAATTGATGGCAATATAAAAAGGTAGGTGATTATATGCAAAGAGAGCTACCTATACCAGTATTTTTAACAGAAGATGAGGACTCTGTACATGAAAGGATGTTAAGTAACTTTCAAGATGTGAGCACACTAGAAGGGGACTTTATTTATGATGCAACAAGACCTACAGCAGAGCAGATAGCCGAATTAAAACAACTAGGATTACAAAATAATTTAAAGATAGCATTTCCTCAGACCTCTTATGGAACTTATTTAGAGTGGCTTGGTGAATGTAAAGGAGTATTTAAAAATCAACCAACTAAGGCTACTGGAGTTATTACATTTACAGGTATGCAAGGAACTATCATTACAAAAGGAACTATAGTAACTACTATTGCAACTGATGAAAAACAGAGCATAGAATTTGAGCTTCTTGAAACTAAAACTATAGGAGAAAATGAAACAGTAGATATTAAAGCAGAATGTAGAGTTGCAGGAATTATAGGGAATGTGTCTAAAGGTAGTGTAGCCGTTTTGCTAGGTTCTATTAATGGTATTAAATCAGTTACTAATAAAGAAGATTTCAAAGGTGGAACAGATATTGAAGACGAAGAACATTTTAGAGAAAGAGTTCTTGTAGCAGAACAAGAAGATAAACTTAGTGGAGCTAGTTCAGATTATATAAGATGGGCTAAAGAAGTAGATGGAGTGGGATATGCTTATGTAGTTCCCGAATGGAATGGAGCAGGGACAGTAAAAGTATTAATACTAGATAAAAACAGAAAAGCAGCAACACAAGAATTAATAGATAAGGTCCAAGAATATATATATCCATTGAATATATCAGAAGGAGAAAATAGAGATGGGAAAGCTCCTATCGGTGCATTAGTTACAGTTGTGACACCTGACACATTACTTATTAATGTAAAAGCTAGTTTTATATTTAGTAATGGCTTTAGTGAAGAAACTGTATTAAACAATCTAAAAACTAAGATAGATAAATATTTAGATAAGATTGATTTAGGGGGGACAGTCTCATACAATGCTATACAGGCGATAGTAGGCTCTATGATGCTGACAGATGAAGGTATAGAAGACTTTTCTAATCTTACTATAAATGATGTAAAAGAAAATATAAAATTGCAAGACCAAGTGGTCGGAATAGGGGAAATAGTTAACGAGGTGGTTGGATGATAGCTTCTAAAAAAGGTAAAGAAATGCTTCTTACATTATCTCCTATCTATGAACAATCTATCATAATGCAAAGCTTATATGAAGCTATAGGAAGCGAATTTGATAATCTAGAATTATTAAATAAAGAAATAGAGTTACAATTATTCCCTCAGAGTGCGACATGGGGACTTGAATTTTGGGAAAATAGAGTGGGTTTATCCACTAATATAGATGAAGATATAGAAGCTAGAAGAAGAAAGGTCATTGCTAAGCTTCAAAGTAAATATATTATGACACCTAAAAGAATGGCTATGATACTCCAATCTTATACAGGTGCAAACATAAAAATAAATGAAAATATATCTCCATATACTTTTGGTGTTGAATTAACCAGTACCCAAGGTTTTCCTAAAGATTTAGAAGATTTATATAAGAGAGTAAATGTTATAAAACCTTCTCATTTAGCTGTAAGTTATAAGTTAGTTTCTTTATTGAAAAGTAAAACCTATTTTGCACAAACGGCAATTATGAGCGAAGAAATAACTGTATATCCGTACACAAGCAAAGAAGTAAAAGCAAGTGTTAAAGCCAAGTTTGCACTAGCTCATAACATGAGCTCAGAAACATTAACAGTATATCCAAGATAGGAGGTGGCATAAATGGCTGATGAACAATTTTACACAATACTAACAAACATAGGTAAAGCTAAGATTGCTAATGCAGGAATGTTAGGTAAGTCAGTAATTTTAGAGAAGATTCAAGCAGGTGATGGTGGAGGAAACTACTATAATCCAACAGAAGACCAAACAGCATTAAAAAATAAAGTTTGGGAAGGGAATATAAATGCTTTTGATAATGATGAAAATAATCCTAACTGGATTATTGCAACAGCATGTATCCCTGGTTCGATAGGTGGATTTACAGTTAGAGAAATGGGTCTTATAGATAATGAAGGAGATATGATTGCAGTTTGTAAAAGCCCTGAAACCTACAAGCCAAAAGTTGATAATGGAGCTATGAAAGATTTGTATTTGAAATTTATCATAGAAGTATCTAATGTAGAGAAAGTGACATTAGTTGTTGACCCTACAGCTATTTTTCTAACTAAAAAAGATGAAGAAAAAATATTAACAAATATTAATAAACTAGACACTAAAATAGATACAACCAAAACAGAATTAACAAGCAACATAGAAACTACTAAAACAGAGCTAAACACTAGAATTGACACAGAAAATGAGAAACAAAATATTAAAATTGACCAATTAATCGCAGGTGGTTCAAATGTGGCATCTACTCAAATAATAACAATTGATGATTGGGTTGAGGATGCAGAAAATGGATTCAAAGCAACTGTAACACATAGTTTATTAACACAGAGAATAGTTGTAAATATTATAGATGCTACTACAAAAGAAAATGCAGTTACAAACTTTAAAATTATAGATGATAATTCTATAGAAGTTAGAAGTGAAACAAGGTCAGAATTAAACGTTTATGTGATAAATGGAAATGCAGAAACTCATTTTATTAATGCAACTGTAGATGATAACAGAGTATCTGAAATGACTACTTATTCGTCTAAGAAAATCGAAGATAGATTTGTTAATCTAGAAGAAAAGGTAAATGGTGGTTTATCTAATATTGCAACTAGTGTAAATGAGTTAATAACTTATTGTTAGAGAGGAGAGTGAGAAAATGCAGACTGAATGGAATTTTGGTTATAATGGTTCGCCACAAAGTGTTATATTGAAACCTGGCAAATATAAATTTGAATGCTGGGGTTCTTCTGGAGGTATCAACAATTCTTCTTGGCATACTGATGCTAAAGGCGGATATTCTAAAGGTGAAATTACATTAAAAAAACAAACTACATTATATGTTTACGTCGGCGAAAGTGGTTTTGCTTCTTCATCTACGAGTAATAACACTAAAAGTGGTTTTAATGGCGGTGGTAAAGGTTATTTAAATCAACAGGTTATGGGTACTTATTATTCTATGTACGGTGGTGGTGCTACTGATATAAGGCTCGTTGGTGGTGCTTGGGATAATGAGCAAGGTTTGCTATCTCGTATAATTGTCGCAGGTGGTGGCGGTGGTTCATATTCTCCTTATACTGGTGGTGCAGGAGGAGGATTAGCAGGAGGTACTGGGTATAGTGCTAACGACAGACATCGTCCCGGCGGTACTCAATATCAAGGTGGTATTGGTCGTGTAAGCACAGAAAACGGAAGTTTTGGAAAAGGGTGTTCTGCTAAAGATTCAACTGGCGAAGGCGGTGGAGGTGGCTGGTTTGGTGGTGCAGGAATGAATGGTGTGGGAGCAGGTGGAGGTGGAAGTGGCTACATATTAACTAAAGATAGTTATAAGCCTACTGGCTACACACCAACATCTGAATATTATTTTGATAATGTTGTTATGGAATCTGGTGGAAATACTGCTGGTGCTTATGGTTATGCCCTAATAACATTACTACAAGCATTACCTTTTTTAACCGTATCCTCTTATAACTCAACTACAGCAACATTCAAAGCCGACCACACAGACCCAGCATTGTTAACTAAAATAGAATACTTTATAGATGATGTATTAAAAGAAACTATCACAACAGATTTAACTCTTGAAAAAACAATTAACTATACATTAGAAGATAATGCACTACACACACTTAAGATAGTTGTTACAGACAGTAATAATGCTACAGCAGAAAAAGTGTTAAGTATAAGTAAGAATATAATGCCACTGCCCGAAAATGTAAATTTAAATGATATATCAACAAAACTGACAGAAGTTAATGCAGGATTTAAAACTGGTAAAACAAGTATTATAAATACTTTAGCATTAAAGAATATAGAAGCAAGTTTGAATAATACACTTGTGGAGTTATCAGAGAAAATTAAAACTTCTTTTGATAGTTCTGACGCTAGTGTACAAGATTTGATGAATCAGTTAACGCAATCTAATAATACTATAACACAGTTAAATACTAAGTATCAATATTTTAGTGGTGTTACCACTCTCATTGGCAATAGTATTTGTATAGCTAATTTTTATGGAAAGGCATCTGGTATGTATCCTGGCTATTGGATTAGGGTTGGAGGTTTTAAATCTGTTCCTAATATTTTTATTGCTGAATGCGAATATATTTATGATGGTAAATTTTATAAACATCTTATTTTTGCTTCTTGCGGTGTTTTTACTAAAGATTTTACTATTCGTTTATGTTTTAGTCGTGAAATAGATGTTAATACCTTTAGCGTTAAAGGTGATATTTTCAATATTGAAGAGCAGGATGTTTGGTATAATACTAATCTTGGTCTTAATCTGCCTGCATATAACACTAATATACCAGTTAATTTTAATTGGTGTGCTATAAAATTTAAATAAATGAGGTGATAAAATGAATAGAGCAAATAGAATAATTTACGACCAAACAGGCAAAATACTTTTACAAACTGGAGAAGCAACAGGGGATATATTAGAACATGATGAAATAACAGAATTGCATTGCATTGACATTGAGTATGGAAGTATAGATTATACAAAAAATAGAATTACAGGTATAAATATAGAAACGAAAGAACCAATTTTGGAAGAAATACCAATATTCGTTTCAGAAGAAGAAAAGAGAATACAAGAGTTAGAAAACCAATTATTACTAAATGAAAATGAAAAAGTAGGAGGATTATTATAATGAATATAAATAATGTTGTAGTAAGAATATTAGCAGAGAGGATTTTAAGTAGAGGCTTAAATCCTTTAAAAAATCGAGAATTTGAATTAGATGACGTAACTAACACAGAGTATAGAAAAGCAGTAGAGGATTATATAATTAAACAGAGTGGAGTAGTAGAAGGAATAGAACCAACAGCTTAGTAGGTTCTTTTTTTTATTGAAAGAGGTGATTAAATGACTTTTAAAGAGTTAGTTAATAAAGTTAGAAATCTTGTATTAGAAGCAGAGAAAGTAACTATAGAAGATACAGAGAATAATTTTACAAGTGATAATGTAGAAGATGCTTTAAAAGAGGTTTTTCAGTCTGGAGTTGATGCTAAAAATAATGTAGTAACAGCATTAAACTCCAAGGGCGCAGAGGTTACTACAAGCGATACATGGGAAGAAATAAAGAATAAAATAAATGATAGTAAATGTAGTTTCGCTTTGTTTGAAACTACATTTACTAATAAAAGGTTTATCATAAATAAAATATTTGATGAAGACGTAAAAGAGATGACATTGTTTCATAACGATATAGATTGTTACTTTATAGTAGCTAAGTTTTATATATATAAAATGGATTCTAATTTCAATTTAATTTATAAAAATAGACTTACTTATAACCCAGATGGTGCCTATATAGATGAGAATTATATTTATATAGGAGATGTGTATAATCTATCTAAATATGACAAAGAAAGTGGGAATCTTGTTTCTTCACGTACTAATATTGGTTGTCTTTATATGTGTGGAGATGAAAATTATTTATATGCAGTTGTAACTTCTGGGCTTGGAGGAGTAAGACCATCTGAAAAGTTTATCAAAATAGATAAGTTAAATTTGTCAACCATTATAGAGAATGGAGATGGAACAGATAATAGCACATATGAGTTTAGATACCACGAAAAATTTGTAATGAACTCAAATAACATTTATTTTATGAAAGCAAAACATAAAAAAAATAGTTATAATGATTATTACCAATATTTATGTAAAATGAATCCAAATACACTGAATATAGATACACAATTAACAATTTATAATAATGTGCCCTATAAAGACTATGTAAAAGGATTTGTTTTTATAGGTGACAAGATTTATTTGACTAAACAAAGAAATATAGAGTCAGCTTTGAGTAAAACTTTATCTGTTGTTGATAAAGATTTAAATTTAACTGAATTAGGAGCTGATACATATTCTCCAAATAGGGATTTAATTACAGATGGAACATACCTTTATTCAGTTTCTGCATGGAGTAGTCCAAGCAGATTTGATTTAGAAAAAATAAATGTATCAGATTTTAAAAAAATAACTGAGTATTCTTGTCATTCAGATTTAAAATCTTTTGTAACTTTATGTAATAACAAAATATGCTTTACTAGTAGTTCAGGTATTTGTTTAGCTATATTAGTATCTAATATTTTAATTCAAAAAGAAGGAGAGGAACTTTAATGATTTATTTAGGAAATTTAATGGACACAGAAGAACAAAATATAAAATATGTTGGAATGATACACTATAAACCAAGTATATTAGGTGAAGAAGATTTAAAAAGTGGAATTTTAGTTGATGAATTGCCAGTACAACAATATATAGAAAATAAAGAAGCAAAGTTATTTATAAATATAGATACTAAAGAAGTATTTTACAGATATACAGATATTAAAAGTAGTATGGAAGATAAAGTAAATTCTACAGAACAAACAATAGCAGATTTAACATTTCAATTAATGAGTAATGGGGTGATATAGTATGAATTGGTATAAGATAATAGCAGATTTTTATAAGAATGGCAACTGGACTAAAGAGCAAGTTAAAACAGCAGTAGAAAAGAATAAGATAACAGCAAGTGAATATAAAGAAATAACAGGAGAGGACTATATAGTATAGTCTTTTTTAATTCAAAAATTAGGAGGTTTTCATGAATGAAGAACTTTTCGAAGCAGATTTAAAAAGACATGAAACAAGAATAAATAAACATGGAGAAGAAATAGACGAATTAAAAATAGCAAATATAGAGTCTAAAGCAGAGTTAAAAGCATTGTGTGAGAATCTAAACTCACTTACAAGTATGCTCAAATGGCTAATTGGTACAATGATTACAACACTTGTAGGGTTCTTTATATTTGCAGTTCAAAGAGGAATATTTTAATTAATTAGGAGGATAAGAGATGGATAATTTAATAAGTTTTATACCAGAGCAGTTGCTAATTTTAGTAGCTGCTCTCTCTATTATAGGTAAGGGCTGTAAGAAGTATAAGCAACTAGATAACAAATATATTCCAGTAGTGTTATTAATACTTGGTATAGGATTTTCTATTTGGATGTTAGGACTAAGTCCTGTTGCAGTCTTACAAGGCGTGATTTGTTGGGGTATATCAATAGGTATAAACCAAACTTACAAACAGTTGAAGGAGGAAAATAAATAATGAAAATATGTATAACAGTAGGACACAGTATTTTAAAAAGTGGAGCATGTACTTCTGCTGATGGAGTAGTTAACGAGTATCAATACAACAAATCTCTTGCACCAGTATTAGCAGATACATTTAGAAAAGAAGGGCATAAGGCAGATGTAATAATATGCCCAGAAAAGCAGTTTAAAACTAAGAATGAAGAAAAGTCTTATAAAATACCTAGAGTTAATAGTGGAGGATATGATTTACTTATAGAGTTACATTTAAATGCAAGTAACGGTCAAGGTAAAGGTTCAGAAGTTCTATATTATAGTAATAAAGGCTTAGAGTATGCAACTAGAATATGTGATAAACTAGGTACAGTATTTAAAAATAGAGGAGCTAAATTAGATAAAAGTTTATATATTTTAAACAGTTCTAAACCCACTGCAATACTAATTGAAAGTTTCTTTTGTGATAACAAGGAGGATTATGAGAAGGCTAAGAAACTTGGATATGAAGGTATGGCTAAGTTAATTGTAGAAGGTGTATTAAATAAGAGTATTGAAAGTAATGAGGTGAAGCAAATGTATAAACACACAATAGTGTACAGTGGTGATGATAGAGTATCAGCAGATATTTTAGGATTATATTATAAGAGAGAAAAAGAAAGTTACTTAGTAACAGATATAAAAGACTATAAACCACATAGAACACAAAATCTATATGTAATCGGTGGAGTAACTTGTAATAAAATGAAGGAAATGAGTAAGACTACAGGAGAAAAATTTACTCAACTATATGGTAATGATGTGTGGTCAACATTGGATAAAGCTATAGAATTTGTAAAAGAAAAATTGTAGAGTTAATGATGAATAGCTAATGATAGACTATATTTGTATAGTTTATCATTAGTTTATGCAATCAAAATTATTATTTTTCAGAATTGAAATTTTCATGCTCTTTACTTACTAGATAATCATTAAAGTCACAGAATTTTAAATTATAATAACTTTCGTAACTATTATCATAATGAACTTTTTCATTATTTTCAATAGAATTTAAATAACTATGGTTGTTAATATTTGCATTTTTTATATTTAAGTATGTAAACATGTAGATTTTATAATATTTATAAATATTATGATATAATAAGGTAAGTAAAGTTTATTTTTATAGGGGGATATTAATGAGAAAGATTGAGATTTTTAACAAACTAACAGGAATTAGTTGTCCAATATTTGGAGTGTCATGGGATCCACCAGAAAGTGAAAGAAAAATTGCTAGAAGAATTATAGTTTTTCTTGAACCAAAAAGAGTTCTATATTCTCCATATGAATATGAGACTATTGAACCAGTTGTGAATTCTGTAATAGAAATAAAAAATTATTTAACATCAGAGTTAATGAATGTTAATGAAAAATCTGAATTACAAGGATATATTAGAGCTATGAGAAATTCTTGTAATAAGTTTTTGAGTAAATGCAAGGATGATAATAATTTTAGAGTGCAAGCTTGTTGTGCTGGAAATATATCTAATTGGATTTTTACTTCTGCAATAGGAGAAATGAGAGGGAATTTTGGCATAATGATAGGTCAAATAGTATCTGCTTATGGAATAAGTATTGAAGACGACCTTGCAAACATTATACCAGAATAAGACAAATTATATGTGATATTTATTTTAATCAAAAGATAGTATAAATTGTAGAGTATTATATTTTTTACATTGAATATAAAATAACCTGTGATAATAAAACGAACGAAAATTATCATACTAAAACATAAGACATGTTATAATTATATTACATATTTCATAAATATACATTTAAAGCATTCCTTTTATACGAGTGCTTATTTTTTTGAAATTCATTAATGTATAAACTATCAAGAACATTACTCAACACACCTTAAAATCGATTTAAATTCTTTTTCATACACAAAGTTATATGATATAATAAAAAAGTAAATATGTAACCCCAACACATCTTTACTAAGTCAAACATTATTATATAGAGCATTCTTCATTATGGAGAGTGCTTTTTCATTTCTTTGAATAACCATGTTGATTATTTATAATATTTTCATTTAATTTATCTTTATCTATCAAATTTAATGCACAATTAATACAAATGTTAGTTTTCATATGACTTTTCTTATGAAAAGTAATATACTTATTATCATCTTTATTTATTCCTTTATTACAGTAATCACATAATATAGTCTTAGTCATATTTTTATTCCTTTCATTTTATATTTTCCATAATTAAGTTTAACATATTTAGTATATACCTATGTATATATATTTAAAACAATGTTTTTTATTGCAATATAGAATATATTGTATAAATAAAAAAATATGGAGAATGGATATTTGATAATTGTAAAATTATGTTATAATTAAAATGCAAGAATATATCTTGCAAGAGGCTACAATCTAAGGGCGAAAGTTTTCGGAAATCACCTTCGAACGAAAGGGGGTGAGTATATGAAAACACTTATGTTTATACTTGTTATAGCGTATTACATTACTATTGTAATAAAATCTATTACAACAATAGTAAAGTCTATAACAAGATTATTAGATTCTATAAGTAGATTAAAAGAATCTTTACATAAACTAAGAAATCGTCCTGACGGCAATCAAGACGATTTCAATGAATAAATCATTACTTAAATTATTTTGAATTTGAAACTTCGCTCTAGGCTAATAGATTGTAGTTTCTTTTTTTGTTTTTGATACGAATTTACATCTTTATTATATCGCATTTTAAGAAAAAATAAAACTATGAATATTAT
>OAWD01000694.1_pt1 | contig 19713 bp, 15 predicted proteins | sample 1495361 | NCBI WGS metagenome assembly OAWD01 (sample SAMEA2580130, study PRJEB22360) | human gut metagenome | biome: human gut; feature: human-associated habitat; material: faeces | place: Denmark | collected 2008/2010 | reverse complement strand
TTTCTGGCCATTTTCCTTCTCGATACAGTTCTACACATTTCCTTTTGTACTCATATGTGTACCGCATAATAATACCCCCTCTACTGGGTGTCCAGTAAAGGGGGTACATATCATCCGTTAAAGGCTGCGCTTGCTTCTCATCCTTGGAACACTCCACCGTTTGTGGAGCGTCCTGCTCCAATTTATCCAAAACCTGATGCCCGTATTTCTGGAGCAACTGGGTCATAACATCCACACAGCGGTCAAATGCCGCATTATATTTCGCTTCCTCATAGTATTTCTTCAATAGGCAATCCCTCCATCAAATTTCCATATCCTGTCCACGCTTGCGGGCAGGGTGCTGGTGTTCCTGTGTTTCCTTTCCTCTGGCGAGGACGGCAGAAATAAAAGCCCGAACTCTTTCGGATGCGATTTCCAGTGCATCCAGAAAGGGTTGGGCTTTCTGTTTGAGTTCCATATATTTTTCGTTTACCGCTTCATACCGCTGCTTCCAGATGGAAACCGTCTTTTCTGCGGAAGCCAGTTTTTCTTTCAGACGCTTGTTGTCAGCATTGGCGATAATGCCATTGACCGCATAGCGTTTGAGTGTGTCGCATTCATCCGGTGTCAGCGTGATATTGTTTCCGAATGTGGCTTTTTTGCCCATTGCTTCAATGTCCTGCACTGTCAGCGCAATGGTCTTTGCCGCCTTGGTTTCCTTTTGCAAAGATTCCAGTTTCTTTTTCTGTTTTGCTGTGGCAGCTTTGGCATCCTCCAAATTCTGTTCTGCCTGTGCCACCTGCCCGGTCACAGCTTCCAGCCGCTGCTGTTCTGCCTGCACCTTGAACTGGGTCACAGTCAGATGTTCCTCGGTGCTTCCACGTTCTCCACGCTCCAGATCGGTATATCCGGCAACTCGCATGAAATGAAAAAAGTCATCCTGCAACACACTGTAGGATGACCTCAAAATCTTTTTTCCTTTTGCGTTCAACATTGGATTACCGTCCTCGTCAAGCACCGGCTTGGACTCCCATTTCTTACTGCGGCTGACCTGTGTGATGATCTCCTTAACGGTTCCCCGGAGGGCTTCATCTTTGCATCGCTTCGACCAAAGGATCTGCTTTTCCACCACCGGGATATAAACCACATGAAGGTGGTAGTGGTACACCTCCTCGCCCAGAGCTTCGGACATTGCCCGGTTGCGCTCATCGGCGTGCATCACAGCGGAGAGGATATACTGTTCACCGCCCACGATCTCCACGGCGGCTTTGTAGGCATCGGCATAGAACTCTTTTGCAAATTCATAGCCACCGTGGTTGTAGAAGTAAGCGGAGTTCACATCGAAGATCAACTCGCCGTATTTGACGGCATCCGGTTTCAGACCTCTGGTGGAGATCACGCCGTCTTGTTCCATCTGCTCAAACATTTTTACATAATCGTCCATGGGTGCTTTGAAATGAACGTTCAGAGAAGTGCGTTCCGGCACGATGTCCTGATTGCTGTAGCTGTCCTTTTCACGCTCATTGTGTTCCTGTACCTTAGCCACATCAGCCGGTGTTTCCAAGTCCTGATTTCTGGCTACGGTACGGTCTATTCCATCATTTCTTGCCATTGGATTTTTCCTTTCTTTGAGATTTGCAGACAGCGGAGGGCTGGAGAACGGCACTTTTTCAAAGTGTAATAACCTACTATTACACTTTCATCCATACTGGCTGCAAAGTGCCGTGGGCTCTCCGAGGGCTCTCCCGAGGGGGAATGCGGTCACTGCGGTGACCTCTGCTGACCAAGGCGAAAATGTCTACGCCTTTTCCCATGGTCAGCCCGTCTGCATGAAGCTGTTCTGTGTCAACTTCCTCTTGCAGCCGGTGTCCACAGACACTTTTTCAAAAACCTGTGGACATAGAAACAACCCGAACGAGAGGATGCGTGCTGTTTCTATAACGAGCGTTTTACGCTCTTTTGCTGCGTACATACGTACCAGTAATGGGATTTACTCGACCTGCCGCCATTCCTCCGGAATGTCCTCCGGTACGTACGTACACGGCGAATCTCCGTAAAACCCATTTATATGAGGTCGTGCAATGGCTTCCACTCCCATGAATCCCCAAACCCGCCGTCCGGCAGAGTTGGTAATATTGTTGCAATGTTCCAGATTGAATCTCCCGGCATTGGCAATCATGGCGTCGCTGAAGCTGCGGGCTTTCAGCGGTGCAAGGGAATTTTCTTCGCACCACATCCGGTAGATTTCATAGAAATCCTTGGAACTGATGGACGCATCCGCTTTACGCTGGATGTATCCCTCGGAATCCATGAAATCAAAGATATTGTTGTTGTCACGCTTGACCGCTTCCCGGTTTTCCCGGATACGGTCACTCTCCGTAAACTTAAAGTTGTTGGCAACAAGCCGCTGTAAGCCTTCAAATGTCCACAGGAAGATACCCTCGGATTCGGCTTTCATCTTCTCCGCAAGGTCGGGATCGTCAGCCCTGTCCACTGGCTTTTCCTTGGTGGTCAGCACAAGCTGTCTGCGATAAAATCCGTCACTGCGGTCATACAAGGCTTGCAGATCACCGTTGCTGAATGCCAGCAATCGGGCGAACATCCAGCCCTGATAACTCTGCTTGCCTTTGCGTTCCAAATCCATCTTGCCCTGTGCGGTGACAATGGATTTTACATAGTTGGTCTGGCGCAGAGCTTCCATCCGCATATCATCATCCACGCACAGGAGAATGTGTTCCAAATCGGCACGGGCGAAGCGGTTTTCAGAAATCTTGCCGATGCTGCCGTCTTTCATATTCGTGCCGAAGATGGTAGACAGTACCGCACCGATTTGAGATTTACCTTCGCCGCCGTTGCCTTTAATCACCATCATGCGCTGCCCCTTGTTGGAGGGAATCAGGCAATAGCCGATAAACTCCTGCAAAGTTGGAATGTCCTCGGCGTAAAGCAACCCATCCAGAAAGTTCAGCCAGATCACCGGCGCAGTAGCATCGGGATTGTAAGCAACCGGCAAACGGCTCCGCACAATAGCAGGTCTGCCCTCAGTAAATGTGCCGTCCAAAAGTAGCGTACCGTTGGACAAATGAATTCTATCCTGTTCCGGTGGAAAGTCAGGCACTTGTGCTTCCAGTTTCAGCACTTCCAGAATGTTGGTGATCTTCCGGGGAATGTTGTTCACGGCACAAAATTTCAGCTTGTCGTAAATCTCCCCACGCAGTGGGAGATCGTCTGTCACCCGACCATCGGGCGTGAAAAAAGCTCCGTTTGCGAAGATGATTCTGCGCTCCCGCAGAAACTCTTCACAGAACAGAGCTTCGTTGATGTTCTGCCCGTCAAACCAGATCGGCAGATTCATATCTGGCATTTTACCTTTTTTTCCCATGGGGCAATCCCTCCTTCCGTTTCCGTGTCACATAGTCTTTAAGAAAAGTAATCTTGCCCTCCTTCATCAGCTCGTCCACTACGGCAACCCGTTCTTCCAGATCGCCCACTGTCAAAATGTCTGCCAGATATTCGATATAATCGAGCATCTGGCAGGCTTCCACAAAACGGTCATCCAGAGCATCGTCCGGTGTCTTGGGTGCATAGCGCACTTTCCAATCTTCCAACAGATGCAGATAATCCGTCAGCACCCGGAAGCACAACATTTCGTCCTCCCGGAACTGACGGATATTGGGACGTTTCGGTTTGGGCAAGGCAGCGGCAACGGGCGGTTTCGGGTCAAGCCCAAAGTCCACAGCCAGTTTTTGTGCCGCTTCGTAGCTACTCAGATTGAACAACCTTGCCACGAAGTCGATCACATCCCCCTTGGCTTTGCAGCCGAAGCAATAGAAATATTCCTCGTTCAGCTTCAAGCTCGGATGCCTGTCGTTGTGGAACGGGCAGCAAGCCATGCCGTTGCGGCTCACTTTCAGCCCGTAATGTTCGGCGGTTTGCTTTACGCTGATTGCCGCCTTGATGGTTTCATAGATTGTCATAGAAAACCTCCGTTCATAGTATTCAGAAAGCACGAAACACCCGCCGTGATTGGCAGGTGCTTCGCTCCTTCTACTATGGTTATGCCGGATTTTTCAAAAAACAGGCTAATCGGTGGACAACCCCGTTTCAAAAAAACAGGACAGCTTTTCGGAGGATGTAGATTTCTTCACATTTGCATGGTATAATAAAAGAAATGAAAAAACAGGACAGGATGACGAGTATGAATCAAGAATTGATGACATTGGATTTTTGGCAGGATACGGTTATATATGAGGGCAAAACATTTCCTGTCGGCACTCTTTCCTGTGATGCGCTGAATGTTCCTGCGGATACCATTGAAAAGATGAATGAGCAATGTGAGAAAATCAATTTGCTGCTTGGAATGCTGAACGCCGGACAGGACGCTTCTGCACTCTTTCCTATGGCAAGGGAAGCTGCATTGACAATGTTAGAGATTCTCAGCAAAACGCCGCCGTTCTCCTATATGGATATACCAAAGCACAGAGAACGGATAGAAAGGGTTTTTACTGCCGAAAATGCCTTGAAATATGTGGAGTTTGCCACAAAAGCCGCAACCAATTCTTTGCAATTTGAAGAAATCCAGAACTATGCCGAAGCAATCATGCTCCAGCGCTATACCGCCGTATGCGGGCATCTGACATACTCCCTTGGGGAATACCAAACGGCCATGCTTGATTTTGCAGAAAAATCGGATTGCAATGAAGCAGACCGCACTGCAGAGGGCTTTGCCAAAATGTTCGGCAGCTATTTCCCGCCGGAGTTTTCTATCACGGAGGGCAATGCTTGGATGTCTATTGCAAATAACTCTGTTCAGTATGTGGCAACCATCCGTCCCGGCGAAAAAGTTGCGAAGCTGGTCAAGCGGATGCACTATGTATCCTTTGTAGGGATGTTCCGGTCTGATCTCTTTGAGGGCCTGTGTGTTGGTCATGCACCGAAGAAATGCAAAATCTGCGGAAAGTGGTTTCTGACCACCAACGCAAGGCACACCAAATACTGCGGCGGCTATGCACCGGGGGACAAGCTGCACCGCACCTGTCGGCAGATCGGCAACCTGAAAGGCAGGGAACAACGGGAGCTTGCGGACGATCACCCGGTGAAACAGATTTATGAGAAGCGGCTGAATACCATAAACCGCTATATAAAGCGTGGCACGCTGGGCACTGATCTTGCAGAGGTTATGAAGAATCTAGCAAAAGATAAGATGCTCCGGGCATTGAGCAATGTAGCCTATGCCAAGGGCGATTATGAAAAAGAGATGGGACAGGCGGCTTTGAAGAAAGAAGCAATAAAGAGAAATGTAATATGATGAGGTAGAATATGGCTTCACGTAAAGAGTATTTGGATTTTATATTAGAACAGATATCCGAACTGGAAGAAATAACATATAGAGCAATGATGGGGGAGTACATCATCTATTATCGTGGAAAAATTGTTGGTGGTATATATGATGACAGACTGCTTGTAAAGCCTGTTAAATCTGCCATTTCACTTATGCCAGATGCAAATTATGAATTACCTTATGAAGGTGCAAAAGAAATGCTGTTGGTTAATGATGTCGATAACAAGGATTTTCTGACAAGGCTATTTAATGCTATGTATAACGATCTTCCTGCGCCAAAGAAAAAGAAGTAAATTCGGAATTGCGAGATGAAGGGAGGTGCGCTATGCTGAATGATTTTACATGGAATATGACCGGATACATACCAAAACACCGGGTAAACCCGCACGATGACGGCATCATTCCCTATGTGGCAGAGCGCATCTTCCAACTGGAACCGGAGCCGCCAGCGGTGGACAGTCTGAACGAATATATCCTGTCTGCCTTTCAGGAAAAGAATTTGCTTTATTTTTCGTTCTTCCTACACCACTACGAGCCGCAACTCAACAAGCGTATCAAGTCATTTCTCGGCATGGATGGCGGCGATCTGTACGACACAGACCGATTTCTGGATATTAAGCTCTCCTGCCGGGAGCAAATGCTCCAAAAGCTGATGGACTATGATCCTGCCAAGGGTGCGGAGTATGCTACCTACATTTTCCCATTCATACGGGATGCTATGCTCCGTTTTCGCATGGGCGAAGAAAAATGGTCAGTATCCTCTCTGACTAATTACAAAATGGTGCGGTCAATGGCTTGGCTGTACCATAACACCAAGGATGCGGTCAGCGAGTTTTCCAAGAAGTATAACTGCGATCTTGCCCTTGCGGAAGAATATCTGAAAGTTGTCCGTGGCATCCGCAATCAGCAGCCGTTCTATGTAACAGACGAGAATGGCGAGGAAACAGGCGAAGATGTTGCCCTTGACGATAGCTGGAACTATACCGACATCCTATGGAACGGCATACAAGCAGAAAAGATGCAGCGGGCATTTGAGAAACTGAATTACCGGGAACAGACCTTGCTTGAAAAGCGTCTTGCGATCTGCATGACCTGTGGGCGTGTCGGTTCATGGAAAGAGCGTCCCACCTTTGAGGAACTGGCGGTTATGTTTGAGGGCAGCACAGCCAGCGGTGCAGAACGAGCCTACCGAAAAGCAGTGGACAAGCTGACGGAATTGTTGGTTGCCGAGGGCGCAATCCATGCAGTCCGGCTAAAACAGAAATCCAAAACCAGACGAAAAAAGAAAATCGCCGCCGCAATCTACGAATACCAGGCAGACTGCGACGGCGAATGGGGTAAGATTTCATTTGATTTTGAAAGCAGCACAGCAGAGATCATCCATCTTGCCGATTGGGATACGATAAAAACCAACCGCTTTGCGAACAAGGCCGTAGCCTATCTTCTGAACTGTGAAAATGAGAAACTACCAAAGGAAACAATGGTGGCATTTGAACCATAAAAAGAAAAACCGCTACAACATCCATCCCACTTTGGAATGAGAATTGCAGCGGTTTATTTGCTGGGAACTAATTATTCGATATTTGTGATTTCCCAATCATCATTTACCAGATGGGTAAATCCTTTGTTTTCTTCTTCATCTGGAATTGATGCTGTCCAGATGATTTCTCCGTTTTCACCCAGGGCAGTTATTGTTAATCCTCGCAGATCAGTGTAGCCATCGAGGTTTTCGAGCCAGATGCGTTCGCCTTTCTTGAGCAGAGAACCATCTGCATTTTCAAAGCCGCCACTGGAATTTGGCATTGAAAGCTTGATGCTCTTAACACCTTCAGAGCCAATGGTCAGATAAAACTTAGAAAGTTCATCCTCTATGGACGGGAACTGGATTTTCTATCGTGCTTCTTCGGTAGCGAAGATCCACCACTTGCCATTCATAAAGAGTTCAATGGTTCCCTCAGTTGCCCCGTATTGATAACCATATCCTGTACCAAAATTGGATTGATCGTCAACGCTGGGCTGTTTATTTCCATCAACCTGGGATGTGATTTCTCCATCCATAACACCACATCTTGCTTCTATTTTGCTTTCATGACCAGTATCAAGATACAGTATCCCGTTCACCATAACCATAGGGATTAAGTCCCATGTTTCGGTTTCCTTTATAACCTTGATTCCATAAACATCCGCAATTCGTGCAGGATAAGTTTCAAGGATTTCACCGGAGTATTCAATTTCAATCACATCTCCGATTTCAGGTTCTGGTGATGGATGAGCATTTCTGATAGGTACTTCAATTCGGTCTGCACTATTCAGTTCCCAGCTACCTTCAACAGGCTTCACAAGATAATAACCATTATGATCTTCCAGAATTTCAGCTTGGAAAACCTGATGCGCTTCGTTGGAAAAACCTTCAATCTGAATACAATTATTCTTGAAAACCAATCGACCAGTTTCTACCAGTTCATCAGTATTATATTTCTTTTTATCTACATAGAGGTATCCGTCAGCTTCATTAAATCTGAGGGTAAAATCGAAATATCCTCGGTCAGACAGTTCATAGCTTGCTCCGTTTGCATAGTCATAGATGGTGACACGGTTATCAATCATGCCAGATCCCCAACTGATTGTAGAACACAACTCAGACAAGCCGTCGCCGGTGAGGTCGCAGAAATAGGCGTTCCAGATGGGCATCCCGGTATACAACGAAGTGATTTCGTTACCCGTAACAGCCATCATTTCTCCATAAGTCCAACGGAAAGTCACATCCGGGAACTCTGGAAGATTAATCTCATGGCGACCACCCCACTGCATCTCATCTGGTGTTTCAAGATAGTCAAACCATTTTGTAACAGACGGTACAGGTTCAGCAACTGCGACATCTCCTCCCACACAGATTCTACTCAAATAATCTTGGAACTCTCCGTCGGATACAACATACCGTTCTCCGTTCCACTCTATATCCACCATACCATTGTTGGAGAAAGAATAACCGTTTATCCGGATATATGTGCCATCCTTCAGGAGTGCGCTGATTTGATATCCCGGTGTGAATCCACCATATTCATCGCTCTTCTTCGTGTTCTTGACCCTGGCCAGTCGAGAACTCAACTCACTAATCTGTGCGGGATTCATTTCAATAGCAACCGTGTCATCCGCATTTCGCATATCAAAATGATTTGCGGAAACGATGGTGTGTGTTGCTTCATCGAATTGGAATCCCATCGGGTTGGTCAAAAAACAGACCGCAACGATCACACAGGCAATCACTGCAAGAATGATAATCCAGAACGCAGGTTTCTTATAATTCATCACGGATTTCACACGATCTTTAACACCAACTTCACCAAAGGCGAGTGGGCAGGCCGCAATCATGCGACGGTTGACGCTGCAGGCCACAAGTGCCTGAGTGTAATCGGCTCTCTGCTCGTTGCCAAGTTCCTTGATGACTTTTTCATCACAGGCAAGCTCAATGTCACGGCACAACAGAACATAAGCCAGCCACATCAGAGGATTGAACCAATAGATCGTCAGCAAGAGAAACCCCAGGGGTTTCCACCAATGGTCTTTACGACGAATGTGCGCCTGCTCATGGGCAACAACGTGTTCCATATCCTGTTCGTTCATGCTGAACGGAAGATAGATTCTCGGATTGATAATACCAAGCACAAACGGAGAGCTTACATTCTCGCTCTGGAAAATGTTGTCCTTGTAGTGAACAGCAGTATCAACTTTTCGATTCAGACGCTGATAGCTGATAATAGTATAGGTGGCTAAAAGCAGAATACCAATAATCCAAACAATGGTAAGAATAGTCATCACGTTATTACCATTGTTTGTGGGAACAGTAACACCTTCAAAATACCGATCTCCAAGATAATCATTTATCCGGTTATCAATGGGAGTAATGCCGGTCTGAACATCGAAGCTCGGCCCGGAGATTATTTTTTCAGGAAATGTTTCTGCACTTGGAATCAGGCTCAGTGCACTCTCAAAAGAAAACGGGCAGATCAGTCTGACAGCCACGATGCCCCAAAGCAGAACATTGACCCACTTGGGAGCTTTCTTCAAAACAAGTCTGAGTATCAGCACAGCCACGACAAGCCAGCTTGCCGATATACTCATGTTAACGATTTTTAAAAACAGGTCGCTCATTATTTGCCTCCTCTCCGGATGCAGTCGATCATACGCTGCACCTCGTCAAGCTCATCTTCGGACATATCCTGATGTTTCGTAAACGCAGCGATAAAAGCAGGTAGAGAACCCTCGAATTTCTTCTCAAGCAGTTCGTCGATCTCGCACGCCTGGGCTTCATCTTTGGAAACGAGAGAAGAAACAGTGCCATTATCATTCTTCAACACACCACGCTCTCCAAGACGCTTGATAACGGTATAAGTCGTAGTCCTTTTCCATCCGAGCTGATCCTGGCACAGCTTTACAAGCTGGGCAGCAGTAACCGGCTCATGCTCCCACATAATCAAGCAAAAACGATATTCACTTTCGTGAATCTTCGGAAAATCCATATTCATGCCCTCCTTGTCTACACCGTTAGATTTCAAATATAGTCTACTATATTAGACAATCAAAAGCAATAGAGTTCATAGAAAAGATACAAAAGAATTGCCCGTAGGATTTCTCCCACGGGCAATTGTAAGCATCAACGTATTATTGAACAGTAGATTTCATTACGAAATCAGTGTTTTTATCCACTCAATTAAATTTTTGATCTCACTTACAACATTGCCATTGATAATACTGGACAATGCAACGAACAAAGACAGAATAGTCACGATCATCATGATCCACTGCAGTTTTATGTTTGATTCACTGCTTCTGTATTCAGCCGCATCATTCAGCAACTTTAGTATATTATCAATTTGCGTTTTTGTCTCCCGGATTCTTTTAGATATACCTTCAAGACTTCTTGACGATACAGAACCTTTTTTATAAAACTGATGTCTAAAGGCTTTAGCATCATCGTGATCTATAGATTTACCTGAAAATTCAGAAATAAAACGATAACAATAATATAACTTCCGTTCAACCGCAACTCTGAGTTTTAGAACAGAGGATGTTTTAGCTTTTCTAATCACTTTGCTGATTTTTTTATTGCAGATCGCAATATCTCTATCTGCAACATATTCTAATGTAGCTGCAGTTAAATAACCCCCATATATATCCGAGATATCATGGTGGGCTATCTCCGGCAAATGATCGTCTTTAGAGTAATTTCCGCCACAGAAGGCAGATAAACGTAATCCCTCATTTTCTCCATGCTTATAATCCCAGCATACGCAGGCGTTATACGTTGGTGCATAGTCGGCAACTCTGTCAAACGAGATACTATCCCAAAACTCTAAATTGCGACGCTCATTACTGGGACGGATATTGGTCGAATATGTTTCAAATGTCGGTGTAAATATTCCGTCTTCCCAAAAATGAACGGAATATGTCTTGCGAATTTCCTTCAATATTTGCCACTTCAGTTGAGAAATCATCTTATAGATTTTTTCTTGACGAACATTATTGCCAGTATGAGATGATCTGCCAAATTTTTTTACAGCATACCAGGGTGTATTGAATTGTCTATAAACCGTTGTATATCCAGAATACTTTTCCTTACATACTTCTGCGATCTTAGCATTAAATTCTTTTGTAATATATACACGATACTGTACTAAAAGAAAAGTGGCTGACAGATTACGAAGAGATACGGAAATATCAGAACAAGATTGTTGGAGCTTTTCGTTTTTGCGAAACCGAACTGATAAAATATGTGTAAAAGCCTGACCATCATAATAGCGACCAAAATTGTCGATCTTATCAATATCCTCACGGGAACGAAATGCACCAAAAGGAGTTATCTTATTTCGGCGAACACATTTCTTTAGTTCCTTAATAAACTTTGGCAGGTCTTCTTTGGGAAGATAATCGTACAAATCTATGTAATCTAACTTTACAAATCCATTGACACTCTCCTTTTTTATGTAGTCAAAGCCTTGTGGCATATCAGCAGATTTTTCTTTCGAAAATGGGGCATCATCAAACCGATATTTCTCATGTTCTGAAAGTGGGAATATCTTTGCCAACTGCAATCTCAGTGTTCTGTACAGAGAATACGAAAATTCAGCCAGTTTATCTGAAAAAGACATTGTATATCTATCGAACACCTTGTTGTAGGATAATTTCATCGCACACACTCCTTTCGCATGATTATATGGGTATTTGCTTTATTCTTAGAGATTCTTGTAAAAAGGTTCAGCGACAAGAAGAAACCAAGCTCCTTGCCGCCTTAAATTATCAGCTATCCAAAGATCTATACTCTGTGACAGTTTTCAAATAGGTTTCGGGATCGCCGTTCAGTATCAAATCAGCATATCCAACCGGGTCATTGTAAATCAGATAATCCAGCTCTGACCGCTGATACATATTGTCGGCAATCTCGTTTTCCACAGCAATCGTATCAATGGCAATCATGCTGCCATTCGCAAATTTCAGCTCCACACAGGCAGTATCCATGTTAAACTCACAAGAAGTCAATCTATCCATAAGAAACCTCCATTCTGCGGGATGTTAGATCATCCCAAAATATTTGAATGCTTCCATAATTGCTTTCTCTTTTTCCGGCGGACACAGAGGCTGTCTGGAATCTTCGGACTTCGGCAGATTGTAGTTCTTACCAACCTCAATCCCACATTTCCGCTTAATCTGTGAGATATAAAGATTGGATACCTTTAACCCGCTATGCTCCAACACATAGTCTTTGATCTGGGTGTAGGTTGCCCCATCCTGAAATTCGGACATATCCATATCTTCCAAAGAGAACTCAACCCGAATCTTTTTTGAGTCGACCTCGCCCTTGGAAAGCAAGACAACCGTCTCCACATGCGCGGTGCGGGGGAACATGTCCACCGCCACGGCCTTTTTGAGGGTGTAGTCCCGCCCGGCAAACCGCTTCACGTCCCGGCCCAGGGTGCCGGGATCGCAGGAGACGTAGACCACCCGCTGTGGGCCCATATCCGCGATGGTGTCCACCACGTCCTCGGCCAGCCCCTTGCGGGGCGGATCCACGCACACCACGTCGGGGCGCACCCCCTCCCCCTCCAGGTAGCGGGCCGCCTCCCCCGCGTCGGCGCAGAGGAAGCGGGCGTTTTCAATGTGGTTGCGCTGGGCGTTGGCGATGGCGTCGTCCACCGCCTGGGGCACCACCTCGCCCCCCCACACCATGCCCGCCTTCCGGGCCATGACCAGGCTGATGGTGCCGATGCCGCAGTAGAGATCCAGCACCGTCTCCGCCCCGGTGAGGCCGGCGAACTCTAGGGCCTTGCCGTAGAGCACCTCGGTCTGGGCCGGGTTGACCTGATAAAAGGAGGGGACGGACAGCCGGAAGGTGAGGCCGCACAGGGTGTCGGACAGGAAGTCCTCCCCCCACAGGGTGCGGTAGGAGTCCCCCAGAATCACGTTGTTGTGCTTCTCGTTCACCCCCAGCACGACTCCGGCCAGGTTGGGCTCGGCCCGGCGCAGGGCGCGCACCAGCTCGGCCTCCCGGGGGACGCCCCGGCCATTGACCAGCAGGCAGCACAGGCTGCGGCCGGCCCGGTTGGTGCGCACATACACGTGCCGCACCAGGCCGGTGAAGGTACGCTCGTTGTAGGCGGGGATGGAGTACTCCGCCATCCACTCCTTCACGGCCCCCCGCAGGCGGGCGGCCGCCTCCCCCTGGAGCAGGCAGTCGTCCACGTCGATTACGTCATGGCTCCGGGGGCGGTAGAAGCCGATGCGGGGGCCCTTGGCCACCGGGAACTGGGCCTTGTTGCGGTAGCGGTCTACCTGCTCCGCCCCCAGGATGGCGGAGACGTGGATCTCCGCCCCGCCCAGGCGGCGCAGGGCGTCCTCCACCCGGATGCGCTTGGCCTCCAGCTCCTCGGCGTAGTTCATGTGCCGGAACTGGCAGCCTCCGCACTTGGTGTAGTGCAGGCACCGGGGGAAGATACGGGCGGGGGAGGGGTTGACCACCTCCTCCACCCGGCCCCAGAGGGCGCTGCGGCCCACATGGGTAAGGCGCACGTCGCAGGCCTCTCCCCGGATGCCGCCCTGGACAAAGACCACCATCCCGTCCAGCCGGGCCACCCCGGCGCCGTCGCTGGCGTAGCCGTCGATCACCAGGCGGCAGAGCTGCCCCTCCCGGGGCTTGCCGTTATCCATCCGCACTCACGTCCTTCATGGCGTCATAGGTCAGCACCGCAGAGAGCGGGCTGTTCATGGCGGGCAGGGCGCCGCCCTGGAGCCAGAACACATACCCCTCCGCCGTGCAGTAAAAGTTGTCCACCTGCACCGCGGCGGTGATGGCGTCCCGGGTGAGCGTCCCCTGCTCCACCGCCGCGGCCAGCTCGCTCCGCTGGTCCAACAGGGCGTCCACCACCCGCGCCCGTACGGCGTCGGCGTCGGTGAAGAAGTCGGTGAAGTCCAGCTTTTCCCCCATCACGGCGTCAAACTGCTCACTGAGCAGAAAGACGGCGGGGTGGGCCTCCCCCTCGCTGGACACATACAGGTCCCGGCAGACGCTGATCACCTTCTCGTCGGCGTAGGCGATCTGGTAGGTCATCTCCTGGGTGGTAGGGTAGAAGGGGAACCCCGCCGCCTTGGACACGTCGTAGTCGGCCACCGCCATCTCATAGGCCTCCTCTGCCTCCAGCATCCGGCTGGCCCCCTCGGCCTTGTACCACTCGTTGATGGCCGCCCCGGCGGGGCAGGCGTCGGTGTTCTGTATCAGCGGGAGGGTGAAGGAGGCGGTGAGCACCGTGGCGCCGTCGCCGGAGGTAAAGGTCTTGGCAAAGACCTGATCCCCCCACTTGGGAGCGGCAGGCGCCGGCGTGGGAGTGGGGGTGGGCACCGGCGTGGATGTCTGGATGGGGGTGGGCACCGGGGTCTCCTCCGGCATCTTGTCCCCGCCGCAGGCCGTCAGGGACAGGGTCAGCGCCGCGGCCAACAGGCCGGACAGCACAATCCGTTTTTTCATATTACGCTCCTTTACACTGGGTGATGGGAACAACATTATTGTACCATCTGCCTGCCGGGCCGTAAATGGAAAAAAGCAATTTGTAACCTTCCGTATTTTTTTGGTATAATGGACGAATCACAGCGGGAGGCGCGGCGGCCTGGACAACAACTATGGGCCCGGTGCCCTCATCTACGCCCCCTGCGTGCTGGCGCCGCAGGCGCGAAGGAAAACCGCAAAACGCTGGGTTTGTTCATAATTTCCCCTTTTTTATTGACATGGGATATGATATACTAGGAAACTGAATTAGCATCCAAGTCCTGGGAGCCGAGGCGCCGGGGACAGGAACAAGAAAGGTGAACAAGACGCATGGGACTGTTGAAAAAGCTCTTTGGCACCAGCTCCGAGAAGGAGCTCCGCGCCATCAAACCCATCGTGGACAAGATTGAAGCCCTGGACGGGGAGTACTCCAAGCTCACCGACGAGCAGCTCAAGGCCAAGACCCCCGAATTCAAGCAGCGCATCGCCAATGGCGAGAGTCTGGACGACATCCTGCCCGAGGCCTTCGCCGCCTGCCGGGAGGCGGCCTGGCGCGTGCTAGGCATGAAGCCCTACCGGGTGCAGCTCATCGGCGGCATCATCCTCCACCAGGGCCGCATCGCCGAGATGAAGACCGGCGAGGGCAAGACCCTGGTGGCCACCCTGCCCGCCTACCTCAACGCCCTGGCGGGAGAGGGCGTGCACATCGTCACCGTCAACGACTACCTGGCCAAGCGCGACAGCGAGTGGATGGGCAAGGTCTACCGCTTCCTGGGCCTCACCGTGGGCCTGGTGATCCACGACATCCAGCCCAAGGACCGCAAGGCCTCCTACGCCGCCGACATCACCTACGGCACCAACAACGAGTTCGGCTTCGACTACCTGCGGGACAACATGGCCATCTACGCCACCGAGATGGTGCAGCGGGGCCACGCCTTCGCCATCGTGGACGAGGTGGACTCCATCCTCATCGACGAGGCCCGCACCCCCCTCATTATCTCCGGCCAGGGGGACAAGTCCACCCAGCTCTACACCGTGGTGGACGCCTTTGTGGCCAAGCTCAAGGGCCAGCGGGTGGCCAGCGTGGACACCAAGGAGGAGGAGGACCCCGATCTGGACGCCGACTACGTGGTGGACGAGAAGGCCCGCACCGTCACCCTCACCGCCCGGGGCATCGCCAAGGCCGAGCAGCAGTTCCAGGTGGCCAACCTGGCCGATCCGGAAAACACCACCCTGTCCCACCACATCAACCAGGCCATCCGGGCCCGGGGCCTGATGCGCCGGGACATCGACTACGTGGTGAAGGACGGCGAGGTCATCATCGTGGACGAGTTCACCGGCCGCCTCATGTACGGCCGCCGGTACTCCGAGGGCCTGCACCAGGCCATCGAGGCCAAGGAGGGCGTCACTGTGGCCCGGGAGTCCAAGACCCTGGCCACCATCACCTTCCAGAACTACTTCCGCCTGTACGGCAAGCTCTCCGGCATGACCGGCACCGCCATGACCGAGGAGGAGGAGTTCGGCACCATCTACTCCCTGGATATCGTGGAGATCCCCACCAACAAGCCGGTGCAGCGCGTGGATCACCCCGACGTGGTTTACAAGACCGAGGCGGGCAAGTTCCGCGCCATTGTCAACCAGATTGAGGAGTGCCACAAGAAGGGCCAGCCCGTGCTGGTGGGCACCATCTCCATCGAGAAGTCGGAGGAGCTCTCCGCCATGCTCAAGAAGCGGGGCATCAGGCACAACGTGCTCAACGCCAAGTTCCACGAGAAGGAGGCCGAGATCGTCGCCCAGGCCGGCAAGCTGGGCGCGGTCACCGTGGCCACCAACATGGCCGGCCGCGGCACCGATATCATGCTGGGCGGCAACGCCGAGTACCTGGCCAAGGCCGAGCTGCGCAAGGCCGGGCTCTCCGACGAGCTCATCGCCGAGTCCACCGGCTACGCCGACACCGACAACGAGGAGATTCTCAACGCCCGGAAGATGTTCGCTGAGGCGGAGGCCAAATACAAGGACGAGATCAAGGCGGAGGCCGACCAGGTGCGGGCCGCGGGCGGCCTGTTCATCCTGGGCACCGAGCGCCACGAGTCCCGCCGCATTGACAACCAGCTCCGCGGCCGTGCCGGCCGTCAGGGCGACCCGGGCGAGAGCCGCTTCTACCTGTCCCTGGAGGACGACATCATGCGCCTGTTCGGCTCCGAGCGGGTCATGGGCATGATGGAGAAGCTGGGCGTGGACGAGGACACCCCCATTGACGCGAAGATCCTCTCCAACGCCATTGAGAACGCCCAGAAGCAGGTGGAGTCCCGCAACTTCCAGACCCGCAAGACCGTACTGGAGTACGACGACGTGATGAACACCCAGCGTAAGGTCATCTACGAGCAGCGCCGCAAGGTGCTGGACGGGGAGAACCTGAAGGAGTCCGTTCAGGCCATGCTCTCCACCGTGATTTCCACCGAGGTGCAGGCCCACATGGGTGAGCTCAAGCACATGGACGCCGAGAACTGGCGGGAGGTGTGCGCCCAGTTCCGCGGTCTGTTCCTGCGGCCCGACGAGTTCAAGTTTACCGACGAGGAGCTCCAGCAGTACGACGCCCAGGCCCTCACCGACCTGCTCCAGGAGCGGGCCAGCGACATCTACGCCCGCAAGGAGGCCGAGCTGGGCGAGCCCCTCATGCGCGAGCTGGAGCGGGTGATGATGCTCCGGGTGGTGGACGAGTACTGGATGGACAACATCGACGCCATGCAGGAGCTGCGCCAGGGCATCGGCCTGCGGGCTTACGGCCAGAACGACCCGGTGGTGGCCTATAAAAAGGAAGGCTACGAGATGTTTGAGAGCATGATCGCCGCCATCCAGGCCGAGACCATCCGCCGCATCTTCCTGGCCCGGGTCCAGGTGGGCGCCACCACCGTCAAGCGGGAGCGGGTGGCCAAGGTCACCGGCGAGAGCGCGGGCAGCGACGGCACCGTTAAGAAGCAGCCCGTCAAGAAGGGCCAGAAGGTGGGCCGCAACGACCCCTGTCCCTGTGGCAGCGGCAAGAAGTACAAGAAGTGCTGCGGCATGCACGAGGACGAGTAAAAGCAGTCTATGGGGTATCCAAAAGCGGAATGTGGCTTCGCTGGCGTTTGACCGGAAGCGCCTCCGGTCCCTAGATACAAAACCGCCGTGCCGCTTTGCGGCACAGCGGTTTTGATACCCCCGGCTTCGTGCCCGCGGCGCGGGGCGAGGTGTTTTTCGAAACGCGAGTTTCCGGAAAAACCGATTTCGATTTCCAGATGGAGGAAATCCATGAATATCATCGAGCACAACAAAAATGGCCTGGTGTATCTCACCGCCGACGGCTTTGAGGCCGCCGGCGGTGTGGCACACGGCTTCTCCACCCGCCTGGGCGGGGTATCGGAGGGGATCTACGCTACCCTCAACCTGGGCATGAACCGGGGCGACGCCCCCGACCGGGTGCGGGAGAACTACCGCCGCTTCTGCGCCGCCATTGGGGCAGACATGGGGAACATTGTCTGCGCCAGCCAGGTCCACGGCGACACAGTGCGCACCGTCACCGCGGCGGATCTGGGCATCGGCCTGGACGAGCCGGAGCCCTGGCAGGCGGATGGCCTTGTCACCGACATCCCCGGTGTGACGCTGGCGGTCTACTCCGCCGACTGCCTGCCCATCCTGCTCTACGACCCGGTGCGCCGGGTGGTGGGGGCGGTCCACGCCGGCTGGCGGGGCACCGCCCTGGGCATCGCCGCCAAGGCGGTGGAGCGCATGGTGGACTGCTACGGCTGCGACCGGCTGGACATCCTGGCCGCCGTCGGCCCCGGCATCTCCAAGTGCTGCTTCGAGACCCACGAGGACGTGCCCAACGCCATGACTGAGGCCATGGGGGCCGCCGCCCTGTCCTCCATCGAGGTGCTGCCCACCGGCAAGTTCCACGTGGATCTCAAGGGCCTCAACGCCAAGCGGCTGGAGAACGCCGGGCTGGACCCCGAACACATCGCTGTCTCCGCCGACTGTACCTGCTGCCTGCCGGAGAAGTACTGGTCCCACCGCTACACCCACGGGGAGCGGGGGAGCCAGGCGGCGATGATCGCAATCGTCTAGGGGGCATCCAATGGCGTCTGAGGAGACTCCGTCTGGACTTCATCGGAAGCGCCACCGGCGCTTCCGCCCCCTAGATACGAGCCTGCGTGCCGGCGAAAACGCCGGCGGCTTGGCTCGATACCCCCGGTTTCGCGCCCTGTGGCGCGGGTCGGGGTGTCTTTCCGGAACATGAATTCCCGGAAAGACTGATTTTCAATTTCGTTTCCCCCCAGGGCGGGGAAAACACTGTGAGATAAGCAGCTATAAAATATGGATGCTCCATTGCCGTTGTACGCCAATCCAACATTCCCTCGGAGAGCGGAGGGGGTATCGCGCCGCAGGCGCATATCCTGCCGCGCAGCGGCAGAGATTTTCCGCAGAAAATCGACGCGCCTTTAGGAAGGAGGCCGAGCCGTTTGCGAAACATTCTAGCCGCCCTGCTGACGGCGGCCCTGTGCCTGGGTTTGGCCGCCTGCGGGCCGGCGCCGGAGCCGGAGCCCACACCCACCCCCACGCCCAGCGTCTCCCCCTCTCCAGAGGCGGCCGAGTTCGCCCTGGCCTGCTACCCAGAGGCCGGGTTCCACCCCATCACCGGCTCCAACCGCACCAACCTGGCCCTGGGGGGCCTGCTGTATGAGGGGCTGTTTGCCCTGGACGGGCAGTTTCAGCCCCAGGAGGCGCTCTGCGCCTCCGCCTCCGTGTCGGCCGACGGCCTCCAGTGGTCCTTTATCCCCCGCAGCGGGGTGACCTTCTCCGACGGCAGCCCCCTGACGGCCGCGGAGATCGCGGCCTCCCTCAACCTGGCCCGCACCAGCCCCCTCTACTCCGCCCGCTTCGCCGGCGTGACGGACATCGCCGCCGCCAACGGCATGGTGACCGTCACCCTGAGCCGCGCCAACGGTGCTCTGCCCGCCCTGCTGGACATCCCCATCGTCAAGGAGACGGGAGGCGTCCCCCTGGGCACGGGGCCCTACGTGCTCGCCGGCACGGGGGAGAACCTCGCGCTGGAAGCCCGCTCCGACTGGTGGCAGGGCAAGGCCCTGCCCCGGGATACCATTCCCCTGCGAGCCATTCAGGAGGCGGACGATCTGATCCATGCCTTTGATACCCGGGACATTGCCCTGGTCTCCACCGACCTGACGGGCACCAATGCCCTGGGTTTTTCTGGTTCCTTTGCTGCGGTGGACTACCCCACCAGCACCATGCTGTACGTTGGCTTCAACACGGCCGACGGCCCCTGCCGGAGCGCCCAGGTGCGGCAGGCCCTGCTGCGGGG